>OKVW01000054.1_pt1 | contig 100009 bp, 82 predicted proteins | sample 1606991 | NCBI WGS metagenome assembly OKVW01 (sample SAMN03281021, study PRJEB24777) | human gut metagenome | isolation source: fecal sample PR177 from 1 month old male Malay infant, vaginal delivered... | reverse complement strand
GAAGGTTAGAAAATGCCAGTTCTGCGTTAAGCATTCCAAACCAATGTCCTGGTCCGCCCCCTTCTCTTTCCGTACACAACCTCTGTATACAAAGCGTCCTTCCTCAGCAAAACCCAAATATAATGCATTTAATAGAACACATATTAAGCATTCGCTGTAATACCAGAGCGCCTTTACGAATCTTTCTTTAAGCTGGAAACATACTGTTTTGCAGATACCCCTGCATATTCTTTAAATACTTTGGAAAAATATTTCTGGTCCGGATAGCCGGTCTGACAGGCAATCTCATAGATTTTCATGTCCGTTTCCTCCAGCAGCTGTTTCGCTTTCTGCATCCTGACTTCTTTCAGATAATTGGAAAAGGTTTTTCCGGTTTCTTTGGCAAACAATGTGCTCAGATACTCCGGCGCCATTTTATACTTGCCGGCAAACAAATCCATCCCCAGATGCTTACCATATTCATTATGTATCGTTTCCACCATGGCGCGAATGCAGGCGGAGTACTGCTTTTCCTCTTCCGGCTCTTCTTCCCTGCCCCTGTTTTCTATATTCGCCAGCGTTTCCCGCAGATTATTCACTGTTATGGGCTTCAGAAGATAGTCCCGGATTCCCAGCCTTACCCCTTCCTGCGCATATCCAAATTCAGCATAACCGCTCAGTATAATAAAGACCGGATTCAGCCCCATGTTCTTCAGCTGCCGGATCATACTCAGTCCATCTATTTTGGGCATCTGAATATCTGTGATCACCACATCCGGCTCAAAGTCTCTCACTGCCTTCATTCCTTCATAACCATTGTCTGCTTCTGCAACCACGCGATAATCCGGACTTATCTTCTCAATGCATTTCACCAGACTATGCCGCACCCGCAGTTCATCTTCTACTACTACTATACGCATTTTTTCCCCCTTATGGAATCATCAAAACTACTTTCGTTCCCTGCCCCGGTTCACTGCCGATCCGGATCTGTGCCTCTCCCTTGTAATACAGATTTGTGCGGTTTACGATATTGCTGATCCCAATACTTTCACTGTTGAGAGGTGTTTTATTGGAAATATCATGGTGAATCCGATCCAGGATATCCGGTTCAATCCCGCATCCGTTATCTTCAATGGATATCCTTAATTTCCCATCTGCCAAAACCTCTGTCTTCACATCAATGATTCCTCCCTGCTTTTTATCCTGAAATCCATGAATAATGATATTCTCTATAATAGGCTGCAGCAGCATTTTATATATGGGAAAATTCAGCGACTCTTCCTGGATGTCATATTGGCACACAAAGGAATCGTCAAATCTTTTCTGCTGTAAAAACGTGTACTTTTTCATCCATTCCAGCTCCACCTCCAGAGGTACCTGCATATCAATGTTCGTTACACTGTACCGCAGCAGGCTTCCCAGGGAGCTGAGCATCTGGCTGATCTCCTCCTGATCATTTTCAATGGCAATCCAGTTGATGGAATCCAGTGTATTATATAGAAAATGTGGGTTAATCTGTGCTTCCAAAGCTTTGAGTTCTGCCTTTCTCTGCCGGTCGGATATTGCCATAATCTCATAATTCTTATCCTTTAATTCCTGTATCAGCTTCTCATTTTTACCCCGCATTTTATCAAACTGGTAAATAATTGAAACCAGTTCATCCTTTTCCTCCAGACGTGGCAGGACTTTCGCCTCACCGGGCTGGTAATTTTCAATATACCGTGCTGTTTTTATAATGGAACCGGATAGACGGTTGGTAATCGTAACTGTCAGAAGTGTAAATGACCCCATGATAACCGCTACAATCAAAAAACTGATCTGTCCGAAAAATGTTACATCCTGGAATAGCAGCGTTTTGTCAATTACCTGTACCAGCTGCCATCCTGTCCCTTCAATTTCATTATAAAACATTCTGTAGTTGCTGCCATTTGCGGAGGAATCCGTCGCCACTGCAAAATCATTTCCTATCATATCCCGGTTTTCAGCAGCAATGATTTTATTCCTGCCATCAATTACATAGGTGGTGATTCCCAGTTCCTCTGTATATTTCTTCATCTGATTGTTGCTGATCTTCGTATAATGAAACATATTCTCATCCACACTTACAACAATAACTCCGAACTTTTCTTTCGTAACTGCATCTTTCAAAGGAAGTGCCAGGAAAAAAGAATAATTTTTTTCTTCCTGATTCTCCGTAAGGCAGAGCGTGGGAAGGTAGACAACTTCATCCTGATCCCATACATTCAGGTAAAAATAATCACGGTAAATCCGATTGTCCCAGATAGTTTCCAGGCGCTCCAGCCGTTTATCATATAATATGTATCCGCCACTGCTGCTTAAATAAGTAATGCTGTTCACATTGTCATAGGTGGTGGTAAATCCCTGTATCTCTTCCAGGATCTTTGATTTATAGATGAACTCTCCATCCTTACCTGCCTGATTCATCTTGCGGACCAGCTTTAAAAGTTCCCGGTCCGTTACAATATTATAAAGAATATTCCGGTTGGACTCCAAGCGTTCTTCAATTACCTGCAGATCCCTCTGTGCATTGTTGTCCACAATTGCCTCAATCTTGGAATTAATGCTGCGGCTGTACACCAGGTAACTGCCAATTCCTATGAGGATACAGGGGATAATGCCCAGCAATATGTATCCCAGGACAATCTTATTCTTTAGCTGCATTACTTTTTTATCTTTCTTCTCTGTCATTTTCATCTTTCCCTCTTCTTGACTTTTCTCCCAAAAAAGATTACATTAAAATTCAGGAGGAACGACTTATGCCTAACCATGAATATGAATATATCAAACACAGCAAAACAAGTTATTGTAAAATATTTCTGGCGGAAATTTACCACAGCACCTCCCAGCACTGGCACAGCGATATTGAACTGCTGCTGGTATTAGAGGGTACGCTTGCTATTAATTCTCTGCCGGATACACCAATTGCCAGGGCGCAGGATATGATCCTTTTTAACAGCTATGAAACGCACCGGCTCACCTGTACATCGGGAAAAGGGCTTGTGCTGGCTGTCCAATTTTCCTCCTCCTTCTGCCGCAGTTATTACCCGTCCTTTGAATATACTTATTTCAACCAAAACCTGCTGTGCTCCGGCAGCAAATATACAGCCTTACAAAATCTGATGGTGGAGATGGCTTCCTCATTTTTCCGGGAACCGGAATACTTTTCCCTCCATTGTATCGGGCTTTTGAATTTACTGGCTGAACAACTGCTCATACATCTCCCCTACAGTCTGCTGGACCAGCAGGAACGAAGCAGCCGTGAAAAAAATATATTCAAAATGCAGAATATCCTGAACCACATCGAAAAACACTATACCGAAAAACTGCTGCTCTCCGATATATCCAAGCTGGAGGGCCTGTCCCTGCACTATCTGTCACACCTGTTCAAGAAAACCCTGGGAATTTCTTTTCAGAGCTATATGAAGCAGCTTCGTTTTGAAAAAGCCCTTAACCTCCTTACCGAAACTGACAGCAGCATCCTGGATATCTGCATTGCCAGTGGTTTCTCAGACATCAAATATTTAAACCAGCTGTCTGACAAATATTTTGGCTGTACTCCCGGGCAGTACCGCCGGCGCCTGAGAGAAAAGCAAAACACTCCGGCTCCAATTCCTTACATAAGGGAGTGCTTCCTCACCGACAAGGTTATGAGTGAAAACTTTTCCATACTGTGCAGCTATTATCCTGATCTGGAGACAGACAGGTGCCGTTATGAAAGTAAACCACTTTCTACTTCATAACCGCACCTGTCCCTGTCTGTTATCTTACCTTAATTTTATATTCCTTACAACCCGCTTCCGGAATCAGATATGTCAGATTTCCGGATTCTGTAAGACTTCCTTTTTCTCCTGCTATACTGCATGGATATGGCAGACACATCTTCCAGTCTGTATCATGGGTGGATATCACCGTTATGGTTTCCCCGTTTTTCTCTGCCGATATCTCTAGTTTTGTATCAAGCTCCTTATTATACACGACGGCTTTTGCTTTTTTTCCTTCCTTCGGCTCAATCAGATGGAACGTCACATTACTGCAGTAGTCATATTCTGCACAGTCATCTCTGTCACCCACTGCCAGCAGCGTATTGGGCTTCACTAGGAGCGGCAGTGAAAAATAATCAAACCTCTGCGTATACCATCTGCCGCCAGACAGCTTTTCTTTTGTGATCCAATTGATCCAGTTTCCTTCCGGCACATAGAAAGCCGCCACTCCGTCTTCACGGAAAACAGGAGCTGCCAGTAGACTGTCCCCCAGCATATACTGCCTGTCCAGATATGCACAATTGGGATCGTCCGGGTATTCCAGCATCATGGCACGCATCATTGGCACACCTTCTTCATGAACCTGCACTGCCTTGGAAAACAGATAGGGCATCAGGGAACACTTTAGCCTGGTGAAAAATCCAAGTACGTCACATGCTTCTTCATCAAACATCCAGGGCACGCGGTAGGAATCATGTCCGTGAAGCCTGCTGTGTGTTGATAAAAGCCCAAAAGCCGACCATCTCTTATACAGATCCGGCGTAGCGGTGCTGTCAAAACCGCTGATGTCATGAGCCCAAAAACCAAATCCCGACTGGCAGAAGGAAAGGCCGCCTCTTAAGCTCTCCGCCATGGATTCATAAGTCGCAAGGTTATCTCCACCCCAGTTCACCGGGAACTGCTGGGTACCCACCGTAGCTGACCGTGCAAATACGCAGGCATCCCGCTCTCCTTTTTTACGCTTCAGCATTTCGTAAACCGTCTGATTATAAAGATAAGTATAGTAGTTATGCATTTTATCGGGATCCGATCCGTCAAACCACTGCACCTCTGTAGGAATTCTCTCCGCAAAATCCGTTTTCAGACAGTCAACCCCGGTATCCAGAAGTTCCTCTAATTTACCTGCATACCAGCGGCAGGCGTCAGGATTTGTGAAATCTACAATGGTCTGTCCCGGCATCCACAGATCACTCTGCCAGATACTTCCGTCTTTGCGTTTCAGCAAATATCCCTTCTCTTTTCCTTCCCGGTATAACTCGGAACGCTGTCCTATGTAAGGATTAATCCACACACAGATTTTAACCCCATTTTCTTTAATTTTTGATAGCATGCCCTTCACATCATCAAATCTGCTGTCCCATTTGAAATTGCAAAGTTCAAATGGCTTCATCCAGCCTGCGTCATAATGAAATACCCCCAGGGGAATATTCCGCTTCTTCATCTCCTCTACAAAACCATGTACAACTTCAGGGGCATAACTGGGGGTCCAGCTGGTAGAGAGCCAGAGTCCAAAGGACCATGCCGGAGGAACCGGACTTCTGCCTGTCAGCGCAGTATAATTGCCGAGAACCCCCTTGGGTGTACCGCCTCCGATCACCATGTATTCCAGCGTCTCACCTTCCACACTGAACTGCACTTTCCTCACATTTTCTGTACCCACCTCGAATGAGATATGTTCCGGATGATTGACCAGCACTCCGTAACCATAACTAGAGAGATAGAACGGAATATTTTTATAGCTCTGGTCACCAAATGTCCCGCCGTCTTTATTCCATATCTCAATGGTTTGTCCGTTTTTCACCAGCGATGTAAATCTTTCCCCCAGTCCATAGATATTTTCTCCTACTCCCAGGGAAAGCTGTTCTCTCATATAAGTTTCCTTCATATAGTGGGGACGGGGCGGGCAATGGTTAAAGTCACACCACTGGTCTGCTTCATAATCCAGATCTGTCACATATGCCAGGCTTCTGTCCTTGCTGGATACGATTTTTTTGCCCTCATAATAAAAGCTGAAAGAAAATTCACCCTGTTTTTGAATGATGACCGCAGTTTTGCCGCTGGTCATAGAAACGGCTTCCTCGGTATCTTCAAATTCCAGCTCTGTCTCCTCCTGGAACAGCTTAAATTCAGGTCCTTTTACAATCTTGCCGTCATAGTGGTTCACCCGAATTTTAATAACATCCCTTCTGGGAGAAGTAAACCATACTGTCAGCGCCGGTCCGTATGTAGTATCATTTAAATCCCGGATTTCAGCGCAGGGGACAAATACCTCTATCCCCTCATCTGAAATCTCATACTCCCATAAGGAGTGTACTTTATGCTGCCTGATTCCCTTTGCCTCTTCCCATATTCCATCTGTAAACCTCATGTGTTTTCCTCCTATACCATCATTTTTCTGTTGTAAAAATTATAAACAACTTTGATGGATGTTACATGGGCTTATTTGTCATTTTTCTTATGCAAATTGGCTTTTTTTAAACGGGCAGCCAGCCAAATTAATGATACAGCTTTTATAACATGCATTGTCAGAATTTCCCGGAAGCACCGCCTCCGCCGGATGACCCGCCGCCTCCAAAAGAGCCGCCCCCGCCAAAGGAGCCACCTCCTCCAAAAGAACCGCCGCCGAAGTGTCCGCCGCCAAACGGACCACCGAAAAATCCGCCGCCACGACCGCCTCTGCCTCCGCCGCGCAAAAAGATTACGAGAAAAAATAATACCAGTCCAATACTGATCCAGGAGCCGCCACCTGAGGATTCCCCATAGTCTTCGTCTGCAAATCCTTCCTGTATGTCCGCATCGTCCAGATCCCCGGGTTCAGCCAGATTGTACTCAGCGTATACTTCCTTCAGAACTCCCGTATACATGGTCTTAATTCCCAGATCCCAATTGTCTTCTTTCAGAGCAGGAGTCCCCAGATTGCGGATAATTCTCCCAGCCTTGGCATCATTAATCGCTCCCTCCAGTCCGTATCCTACCTCTATCCTGACTTCTCTTTCCTGTAAAGCCAGAAGAATCAGGACACCGGAATTCTGGGATTTATCTCCGATTCCATATTCCCGGAACATCTCATTGGCATAGTCCTCGATGGAATTTCCACCCAGGGTTTGTATCGTAGCCACTGCCACCTGGGCTTTTGACTTGTCGTTCAGCAATTTACTCTGTGCAATGATATATTGTTTTGTGTCATTACTCAAAAGTCCTGCAAAATCATTAACATAGAACTCTCTTGTGGGAGCCTGAATATCGGCAGCTGCTTTTACCGGCAAATATGCCAGCATCAGCGTTAATGCAGCCATCATGCAGTATGCAAAAATATTTTTAATTTTTTTCATATGACACCTGCCATCATACATCCTATTGTCCTTCAAAATTGACTTCCGGTACCTGCTGTGCCCCCTCTGCTGCCTGGAAATACTCTGCCTTTTCAAATCCCAGCAAATTAGCAAAAATGTTAGACGGGAATCTCCTTATTTTCTGGTTATATACTTTAACGGAGTCATTATAATCTTTTCTGGCAACCGCAATTCGGTTTTCCGTACCTGCAAGCTCATCCGAAAGGGAAATAAACTGTTGATTTGCCTTTAAGTCCGGATAATTTTCCACGACCATCAGCAATCTGCTCAAAGCTCCTGAAAGCTGGTTGTCAGCATCTGCCTTTTCTTCCATGCTTGTGGCACCCGCCAGTTTTGCTCTGGCGTTGCTAACGTTTTCGATAACCTCTTTTTCGTGTTCTGCATAACCTTTTACGGTATTTACCAGGTTGGGAATGAGATCGACTCTACGTTGAAGCATTGTATCAATATTAGCTCTCTGATTCTCCACATTTTCATTGATTCCCACCAGGGAGTTGTACTGGCTGATGCCAACGACCACCAGGATTACAACGATTGCAATGATTACCCATACAGCGATTTTACCTCCAGATCTTTTCATGATTTCACCCTCTTCGCATTGCCGGAAAAACCGCAATGCATCCATTTCTAATGATTTCTGTCCACTTGTTTCTTATTGGAAATATATTATATTTATTCTTATTGTATGATCGGATTTTGGATTTACGATCCTTGAAAAACCATTCTGTTTTTATTATAGTAATTTTTTATCTTTCTATTCATAATAATCAAAAAACCCGCCGGGAACGACGGGTTTTTTAACTTTTGCAAAGGATGGTCTTTCTTTCTGCCTCTTTACATATATTGTAGAAAATAATTCCGGGAGAAATTCATGGATTGTAATCAAAATGTTGCCTCTGAAGAATTTGCTGATTTTATCATATCAAACAGCAATTACAGTCTGAATGATACTCTTCAGAAAAATCCTACCTCTTGCGGGGATTATGTTGACAGCCAATTTTCAATTATATATGTTCCCATGCAGGAAGCCGCTCCAATTACGACTGAGAAATATGAATACTATTCAATTCCCAATCTTTATACAACCCTGGATACATCCAGCATGGAAGCATCCGGTATATTGAATACCATTGAACAACCTCAATTGAACTTGCGGGGACAGGGAACGATCATTGGTTTTATTGATACCGGAATAGACTATCAAAATCCGCTGTTCCGGCTTTCGGACGGCAGATCCCGCATTTTGGGAATCTGGGACCAGACTTTGCCCTCTCTGGAAATACCCCAGAAATTACCGCCGGGAATACCCGGATTTACCGTAAATGATACTATTATTTATGGAACAGAATTTACAAACACGGAAATCAATGAAGCTCTGCAGGCTGAAAATCCCTTGGACGTAGTTCCCAGTGAAGATACCAATGGACACGGTACATTTCTTGCCGGGATAGCAGCCGGATCACCATCACCAAATGCAGACTTTATCGGCGCAGCGCCGGAATGTAATATTGCCGTTGTAAAACTGAAACCGGCAAAACAATATTTGCGGGATTTTTACTTAATACAGGATTCTGCTGAAGCATATCAGGAAAATGATATCATGATGGGAATTAAATATCTGACACTTGTATCAGCACGTTATAAAATGCCGCTGATCATTTGTCTTGGACTTGGGACGAATATGGGAAGTCATGAAGGAACATCACCACTGGGACTGCTGCTGAGAAAACTAAATCTGATGACCGGCTTTGCATCGGTAGTTGCCGGGGGAAATGAAGTTGGAATGTATCATCACTTTTTAGGCAATATAAAGGTCGGTTTAGAATATGAAGATGCTGAAATATCAGTTGGAGCTGACGAGAAAGGATTTGTCGTTGAACTGTGGTCCTCTCCGCCGGAGCTTTATACCGTAGGATTTGTATCACCTACGGGACAGACAATCCCCCGCATTCCACTGAACGAGGAACGGGATACCTATGTGACTTTCACATTGGAAAACACACAGATTACCGTTCATTACGACATCTCCGAACAAGGCTCTGGCAGTCAGTTTATTACGATGCGGTTTCAGGCGCCCACACCTGGAATCTGGAGAATCCGCGTGTATAATTATCTTTTCATCACCGGCAATTACCATATGTGGCTGCCCATTGAGGGATTTATTTCACGTGCAACCGTATTTTTAAAACCAAATCCCTTTACTACCATAACTGAACCTGCAAATGCCTACAGCTGTATCACGGTAGCTGCCTATAACCATCGGGATGGAAGTCTTTATATTCATTCCAGCTATGGATTTAACCGTATCAACTTTATAAAGCCTAATCTTGCTGCCCCGGGCGTAAATGTATATGGTCCTGGTGTTACCGGCATCCCAACTGAGTCCGGAATACCGATGACATATCAGACCGGAACCTCTGTAGCTGCGGCACATGTTGCAGGCGCAGCAGCCATTCTGATGACCTGGGGCATTGTGCAGGGGCATAACACCGGTATGAATGCTAACTCCATTCGAACTTATCTGATCAGGGGCGCAGACCGGAATCCTGCATATGTCTATCCAAACAGAGAGTGGGGAATGGGAACGCTCAATCTTTATCAGACGATTCTCAGGCTTCGTGAGTGATTCAGGGCGCATCGGTATCAATTTCTGGCTGGCTGTGTTATATTCGTTATGTGGAATTTGTCCCAAAACAGGCGGTATAAAACATGTACCGGCTATTTATGAGGCAGATTCCACGGGCTGCCGGGAATGAGGGCAAGCAGTTCAGCCAGCGGCTATGTCAGCATTTCATAGTTTACACTGCCGCCCCATCACCTCAGCCAAGCGTCAGTTTCCTGTACTCCCGGGGTGACATCATCACCAGTTTCTTAAACATGCTGTTAAAGAATTTTATATCATCATAGCCTACAAAACCGGCTATTTCTGATATCCGCAGATCACTGCCGGCAAGCAGTTCACAGCTCTTCTCAATTCTGACCTTCTGCAGGTATTCCCGGAAAGTAATTCCGGTCTCCTGTTTGAATTTACGGCTTATGTACTGCAGACTGAAATGATGTTCCTGGCAGAACATGCCCAGAGTAATATGTTCTCTGTAATTCCGGTCTACATATTGAACAGCATCCAAAACGATTTTATTTTTTGTAGTTCGCACACTGCTCTTTACAATTCCCCGCAGAGTGAGAATCAGAATTTCGATCAGCCTGCAGCGGAAAATCTCCGTATAGCCCGGTCTTTTTTCCCGGTATTCTTCGGACATTCCGGTCAGCAGCTGCAGAACCCGGCTGTCTTCGTCATGAAATATTCTGTTTGCCGGGGTCTGCATCAGCGACGGCGTATAGTACCGGATCAGACACCCCTGTATCAGCGCATCAAAAGAATGACACCCATTCAGCGTATCATCAATAATTGCCGGAAGAAAAAGGCAGTTGATCAAATTCAGGTTCCTGCTTTGGGCATAGCAATGTACACTCCCATAATCTACAAAAAAATAATCTCCCGCCTTCAGTTCACTGCTGACATCATTTAAGGTATGGACACAAGTTCCGCAGGTCACATAAACCAGTTCAAAGAAGCGATGATCATGGCTTTCCATGTCATCCTGGCTGCAGGGCATCATCACCAATTTCTCTGAATTCCCCAAAGTAATCTCTTTTAAATCCAATGTACTTTTCTTTTCCATATAAGTTAAATTCACCCCCTATTTAAGTAGAAATCAGGTCTTTTTTTCCATTTTATTCTCTGGTATCATGAAAGTCAAGATACAGTTGATGCAAGATTAATTGCAAGACACTATTGCAAGTTATAATTGCACTATAATTGCAGTTATAATCGCAAGATGTTGCATATTACACTTATTATCACATTTAAAATGGAGGTAAATTTATGGAATGGCAGGCAAAATGGATCAAACCCTCACTTGACATGGGGGATGTGTGTCCAACATTTAAAAAAGAGTTTCAGGCATCTGAAAAAGTTAAGAAGGCAACACTTACTATCACCTCTCTGGGTGTATATGAAGCCCTGATTAACGGCAGCCGGGTCGGTGAATTTGTTCTTGCACCAGGCTGGACTTCTTACGCAAAGAGGCTTCAATATCAAATGTATGATGTAACAGATCTTCTGGAAAGCGAAAATCTGCTCCAGGTTACCGTGGGAAAAGGCTGGTACCGCAGCAGAATGCCGGGATGGGAAGGGTCAAAAGTACAGTCTGAATTACAAAAAAATCCTGCCGGAATCCTGGCGCAGCTTCACATTGCCTACGAAAATGGCAGTGAAGAAACAGTGATATCGGATGAAACATGGACGACTGCCGAAAGCAAAATCCGATTCTCTGAAATATATGACGGTGAAACCTATGATGCTGCTTTTCAAACTGAAAAAGAAACAGAAGTGTGCGCCTTTGACGGTCCTTCTGATACACTGATTGCACAGCAGGGTGAGGAAATCCGTGAGCAGGAAAGAGTTTCGGCAGCATGTATTTTCACAACTCCATGCGGTGAAACTGTGGTTGATTTCGGACAGGAGGTAACGGGATATGTTGAATTAGAGGTAGATGCCAATGCAGGGGATGAAGTTTTAATCTCCCACGCCGAAGTCATGGATCAGGATGGCAATTTCTACACGGAAAATTACCGTTCCGCTAAGGCTCAACTGCACTATATCTGCAAAGACGGACATCAGACCTACAAACCAAAGCTTACGTTCTTTGGCTTCCGTTATATCCGTATTGATAAATTTCCGGGGGCAGTCTCCGCCGCCAAACCAGAGAATTTTACCGCTGTAGTGGTTCACTCTGAAATGAAAAGAACAGGATTTTTACGCTGCTCAAATCCATTGCTGAATAAACTCTTCGATAATATTATCTGGGGGCAGAAGGGTAATTTTGTGGATGTTCCCACCGATTGTCCCCAGCGGGATGAGCGACTTGGATGGACTGGAGATGCACAGGTATTTATCCGGACGGCATGTCTAAATTATGACGTTGAAAAGTTCTTTACAAAATGGCTGGGTGATATGGCTGCAGACCAGCTGGATGATGGACAGGTGGGTCATGTTATTCCTAATTTACTGGATGATCCCACTAGCAGTGCTGCCTGGGCAGATGCCGCCACTATTTGTCCCTGGGAACTTTACTTAGCATATGGCAATGATGAAATATTAAAAAACCAGTTCCAGTGCATGAAAAAGTGGATTGGATATATTACCACACATACAAAGGATGAATATCTCTGGACAGGCGGGGTCCATTTTGGAGACTGGCTGGGTCTGGATGCTCCGGATGGCAGCTACAAAGGGTCCTCCAGGGAAGATTTTATTGCATCCGCGTTTTACGCATACTCCACCTCTCTGGTAATAAAAGCCGGCAGGGTTTTAGGTGAGGATGTTGCAGAATATGAGACACTCTACGCTGCAATTGTATCCGCATTTCGAAAAGCCTACCCGGACTACAAGACTCAGACAGAATGTGTACTTGCCGCTTATTTTCAACTTGCCCCTGACTGCCAGGCTGCTGCGGATCAGCTTGCAGAGCTTGTAAAGAGTTGTGGAAAACAGCTTCAGACAGGCTTTGTGGGAACTCCGTATCTGCTCCACGTTTTAAGCGAATACGGCTACTCACAGCTGGCATACGATCTTCTGCTGAGAGAAAGTTACCCTTCCTGGCTGTATCCGATTACAAAAGGTGCAACTACAATCTGGGAGCACTGGGATGGAATTAAAGAGAATGGGGATTTCTGGAGCAAAGATATGAACTCCTATAATCACTATGCATATGGTTCCGTTGCAGACTGGGTCTATGGTACGGCAGCTGGAATTACGCCAGTCGAAGAATACCCCGGCTATGAAAAAGTGCGGATTGCCCCCATACCGGATAAGCGTCTTGACTGGCTGGAAGCAGAACTTAAGACACGTCACGGCATGATCCGTTCCAGCTGGAAAATCGAGGATGCATTATGGCGCTATGAAATAGAAACGCCTGTCGCTGCTGAAATCGTGATTGATGGAAAAGAATATCCCGTGGAAAAAGGCAGTTATCTTTTCTATAGTAAGATTAAATAAACTGATTGGAACATCTGCTCTACACAGTGCCCGGAAATATCGTCAATTCGGTATTCCTGGGCACTGTGTAGAATGTAGAATTATGTAACAAAGATGAGCATTTTTTAGCTTACAGGAGTTGTATTTTGTGGTTTAACGAATAGCATGCGACTATCTCCTCTCGGAAGCTGTCTGGTTACTTAGTTGAAAATGCATCAGGATTTCAGAGGCACCCCTGCTTGGCTGCCTTCAAATAAACGCTGCAGTTTATCTACGTCTAAAGAAGTCCCGATCACGACGACTTTTCCTGTATATTGTGGTTCCCCCTTATTTATTTCCCACTCTCCGGGCACCATGTTAAAATAAAGCCACTCTCCTTTTACACTTTCCACTGCCCCTTTTACGCGTAAAATAAAACAGTTATCTTCATCTAGTTCCTTCAAGATCTGCTCCAGCTCCTGATGTGTGAACACATTTGCCGTCTCCATGCTCCAACTGCTGAATTTATCATCAGAATGATGCTGACTGTCAAATCGGGATATGCGTGGTGCACTGCGCAGGCGACGGAGTTTTACAGAACCCAACTTTTCATCGGGAACTTTCTGCTCCATTTCCCCGCTGTCAATGATCTCTTCCTGCGTTTCCATAACTTCCAGTATCTGTACACCGCTTAATTTTTCCAGAGGCGTTGTAATTACGGATGCTTTCGGGTTGACTTTGCGTAATTCTTCCCTGCACAACATTATTTTTGCCCTGTCTGCTTTATCAGTACGGCTTAAAAGAATCGTATCTGCATACCTGATCTGGTCGTTAAAAAATTCCCCAAAATTCTTTTGATAGAGAACATATTTCGTAACATCCGCCACCGTAAGGCTGTTCTCCAGAGTAACAGACTGTTTATCCTTCAGCTCCCCCACTGCTTTCATAACATCTGACAGTTTCCCCACCCCGGAAGGTTCTATGAGAATGCGATCCGGGTTATATTGCTTCACAGCCTCTTCCAGTGCCTTACAAAACTCCCCTTTTAGAGAACAGCAGATACAGCCGGAATTTATTTCCCGAATCTCAATTCCGGTTCCTTTTAGAAACCCTCCGTCAATTCCAATCTCGCCAAACTCATTTTCAATCAACAGAACCTTTTCATCTTGAAATATTTCCCCCAGTAATTTCTGAATCAAAGTCGTTTTCCCTGCACCTAAAAATCCCGATATTATGTTGATCTTTGTCATTTGATTTTCCTTTCTTATTGCTTTGATTTTTAATTTGCAATTATTCCAGATATGTATTGATCTTTTCTATATATTTTCTATCTATTTAGTATCGGTAGGGATAGACATATTCTTTTTCTGCTTTTTCTGCATCCTCAATCCCGGTTACCTGGATTACAATCCCTTTCTCTTTATTATAATGGAAAATTCCCGTTACGGAAACCCATTTATCCTGTTTTAAATTTTCCGCGTCATCCCATATACAAATAGGCCCGCAGGGAGATAGATCCGCGATGCAGCAGCTCATCAATAATCTTGTCACAGCAAATTCATTGTTTTCCAGAGTATCGTCCCGGTATACAGTCCCATGCATCGTGATCTGGTACCCATCATACTTATTCGGATAATAACTTAGCTGCAGCAGCCAGTTATAAAAGTCCTCATCGCTAACCGTTATGGTTCTGTTTGCCTCATCCAATCCTGCGGGAATCTGCTGTTTTTGATTATTTGGTACCTTGGATGTTTTCCCCTCTTTCCCCTCTTCTGCTTCTGTTTCTCTTTGTCTATCCTGTGAGCGAACTATTTCCGTTTCCGTCTCTCCTGCATACGCCTGCCTTTCTTTGGAACTGCCCCCGTCTGGCATCTTTTCTGATTTTTCGGATACATCACTCAAATATCCTCCAACCGCAGCATGAGACGTAAAGTTTCCATGGGGAAGCAGTATAATCATTATCGGAATCACCAAAACCAGACATCTGTTCACACTGGATTTATACTTTGGCGTTCCCACCTTCAGAAAACGGGATATTGCCCAGATCAACATAACGACTCCGGTAAAATATAGAAATGGCTCCATTCTTGGAGTTACAAATAATAAATAACTTTTGCTGTATGCCATCCCAAACATCATGACTGAGAATAACAGGCAGCAGGCGCCTTCTATCAGCGCTTCGTAGTTCAAGTAACGTTTCATAATACCACGCCTCCTCCTCCCAGCAAACCAAAGATCAGAATTACGCCATAGCAGACAATGAGCGTCGTTAATGCCAGCCTGACCACAAATGTCCTCTTAAAATAGCCGTTTAGCATCAGCAGATTTTTGATATCCATCATTGGTCCAAAAACCAGGAATCCCATCATCGGCACAAAGGAAAACATACCGGACATACTTCTGGCAACCACTGCATCCGAGGATGAGCATAAAGATAATAAAAATGAAAGCAGTATCATAGCTAAAAGCGCTATTGGCATGCTGATTGCTCCAAATTCTTTCAGCCAGTTCAGATCAGCCGCCTGAAATACAGCAGAGAAGAAGATTCCGATCATTAAATATTTTCCAACATGAAAGAACTCTGTCTGTGCATGGCGCATAAACAGTTGAAATTTACCGGTAATGCCTTTTGGTTCCCCACTCTCTTCATAACACCCGCAGCTGCAGCTGCCAAAATCCTCTGTTCCCTCTCTTAACAGCTGTTTTGGCCTTTTGAAAAAGAAAGTAAGACCAATAATAAAAGCACACACTATCCCCAAACCCAGCCTGTAAAGCACAACCCTAAGATCCAGGTTAAAAGCGTAATATGTAGATAACAACACCACCGGATTAACCACTGGTGCCGCAGCCATAAAACAAATGGCTGCCTGAATGGGAACACCCTTTTTCAGCAGACTTTTAAAAACCGGTATGGCTGCACAGTCACACACCGGCAGGAAAAAACCACCCGCCATCCCCATCAGCATACCAAGTATGGGATTCCTGGGAAATACGCGCTCCATCCATCTCTGGGGCAGAAAAACCTGGATTGCCGATGACAGCAATACTCCCAGCAATAAAAAGGGAACTCCCTCCAAAAATACCCCCATAAATAATGTCAGGATAGTATTGAACAATATTCCACCCTGTTCCAGCAGCGGTGCAGCCAGTATTAAAATTCCTATGATTCCTGTGATGACAGCAAATGGAACATAGGGCGATATTTTTCTTTTTCGAACCAGCTCTTTGATTTCAGGAGTGGATAGCAGCCGGACTTCTGACCGGGATACACTGCGAATCTTTTGCTCAAATCTGCGTCTGACCTCCCGGGTATCGGCATTGCGCAGTAATGACAGATCACTGGCTGCCACCTGGGATACCGGGGCATCCCCTGTCTGTCCCAGCAGCATATCCGCCATTGGAACATCTGCCAGATAGATCACTTTTTCAATATGGAACAGTTCACCCATCCGCAGCTGCAGAAAAATACGCTCCAGCTTTGAAAATGCTTCCAACCCGTTCCATTCTACCCATATTTCATCAAACTTCTGTTGCTCCATAACCATGCAGATATCGTCCGCAATCTGCATGATGGAATCCTCCAGTTCTTTTTTTGACCAGCTAAGCAGCTTACAATTCTTTGTCTCGTTTAACTCCTGCTCCCCTTCTTCAAACTGCAAAACAAGTATTTCCTTCTTCCTGCAATGACGCAGCATCTGGGCAATAAATGTTGTTTTGCCGCTCTCCAGAAATCCTGCAACCACATATAAAGGTGTTGTCATTTAATTCCTCCTTCTTACTTTTTAAGCAGCGCTTTTACAAATACAACTACAAGAAACCACGCCACTTCTAAAAGTACAATCGTTCCGCCAGGCTTCCATCCGGCATAATAAGACAGTATTAATCCAGCAATTGTTGTGACCAGCGCAACAGCCACTGCCCAAAGAAGGGCTTTTTTATAGCTTCTGCCCATCTGCATTCCGCAGGCAGCAGGAACCACCAGCATGGAGGAGATGATCAGCGCTCCAACCGTGCGGGAAGCTATGGATATGGTAAGCGCCGTCAGTACCGTAAACACAAAATTAATCCGCTGTACCGGCACTCCCGAAATACGCGCTGCATTTTCATCAAACCCAATATAAAATAGTTCTTTATAGAGAAGCAGAACCGTGATCAGTACAATCAGGCTGACAGCCGTCACCAGTATAAGTTCCTCTCTGCTGATCGCAACGATACTGCCAAAAAGAAAACTGCTGAAGTTTGCACTGTTTTTTACAAACCCGGACAAAACGCCTGCCAAACCAATTCCTCCTGACATAACAATTGCAATTGCCATCTCCGAATAGCGGGGCAGCTTCCTGCGGATACGCTCAATGCCCAGTGCTGCTGCCACACATACCACCGCCGCACTCAGAACGGGGTTTATACCAAAAATCAGACCTGCCGCCACACCTGCAAGTGAAGAATGGGAAAGTGCATCCCCGATCATTGACATTCTTTTCAGCACAATGGTCATTCCGATACAAGGTGTGATCACCGCCAGCAGTATACCTGCCAGAAAAGCCCTCTGCATAAAACTATATTGTAATATACTCATTTTGAAATTCTCCCCTCTTCCATTTTCAAAACCCGATGAGCCCCCGCACACTCTGAGATATTTCCATGGGTGACTAATAATATCGTAACTTTTCTTTTCTGATTCAGTTCGTTTAACAGCCGGTAAAATTCCTTTACGGATTGTGCGTCCACTCCTGCTGTAGGCTCATCCAGAACCAACAGCTTCGGATTGCCTGCCACTGCCCGTGCCAGCATGATCCTTTGCTGCTGTCCACCGGATAGTTCTCCAATCCGTTTCTTCAGAAAACGCTCCATGCCAAGTTCCTCCAGGGTTTGACTGACACATTCCCGGTGGATTCTCCCCGGTAAGCGGAACCTGCCAATCTGCCGGTATAGTCCCGTCATCATAATTTCTTCTACCGTTGCTGGAAAGTTTTGATTATGGCTAATGCTGTTTTGAGGTACATATCCAACTTCCCCAGCCGAAAATACACGTCCCGGATCCTTTCCAAACATCTGCACACGCCCTTCCTGCGGCTGTAACTCCCCAAGGAGAAGCCTCAGGAGCGTACTCTTTCCACTTCCATTTTCTCCGGTAAGAAGTACATACTCCTCTTCCCGGATTTCCAAATCCATATTTTGCAGAACCGGTACCTCTGCATACCGGAACGTGATATTTTCCATGCTGACTATGTTCATGAAGCATTCCTCTCTTACTGTTAATTTTATTTTCCACATCACAATTCATAAAATCTTTTACGGTGTACTATTTTAATGCTTCATCCAGTTTTTTCAGATTTTCTCTCATGACAGAAAAGTAATCCGCACCAGCTGCAAGCTCTTCATCACTTAATCCTTCCAGTGGATTCAAAACTTCTGTCTTTGCTCCAATTTCATTTGCAATGGTTTTTGCAACCTTGGGACTCACAAGCTCTTCAAAAAAGATCGTTTTCACATTATGTTTCTTTGCAAACTGAATAACCTCATCCATTCTCGAAGGATCCGGCTCTGAATCCGGCATAAGGCCTTCAATTCCAACCTGATTCAGTCCGTATGCTTTGCAGAGATACCCAAACGCCTCATGCGCTGTAATCAGATCTTTGCCAGATGTTTTTGCAATTTCTTCTCTATACTCCTGATCCAGCTTTATGAACTCCGCTGCATAGGTCTCAAAATTTTTTTCATAGTAATCCTGATTCTTGGGATCTGCTGCCACAAAAGCATTTTTAATGTTCTCCATCTCTGCTTTTGCATTCATGGGATCCAGCCATACATGTGGGTCATAACTGATATCGTCTTTGTTAGCGTCTTTATCATGGCTGACTTCCCGGGCTGCAGCTTCCTCATCTCCTGCAGTTTCCTCATCTCCTGCAGTTTCCTCATCTCCTGCAGTTTCCTCATGGTCATGCGTCCCTTCCATGAGTGTTAATCCTTTCACCGCTTCCACAACTGTCAGCTTCTGATTATCCAGTGATTCCAGCACACTTTCCACCCAATGCTCCATGCCTGCGCCGTTGTAGACAAATACATCTGCCGATTCCAATTCGCGGATATCCGTTGCTGCCGGTTCCCAATCATGAGGCTCTGTACCTGCCGGCACCATATTGGTCACTTCTGCTTTATCACCGCCTATTTTTGTGGCAAAATCATACATAGGATAGAAGCTCGCAGCCACTTTCAACTTATCCCCGGAGTTTATTTCCTCTGATTCCAATCCTGTATTGCTGCTCAACTGATCTGAAATTTGCTTATTCTGGTCTGTCATTTGTTTTTTCTCTTCTGCTTCCGGGCTGTTATTCTCACTGCAGCCTGCGCAGCACAAAGAAACCGCCAGCACTGACAAAATAATGTACACTGATCTTTTCATGATAAAATCCTCCATATTCAATTATATTTTTTCTGATTTAATATTTGATTATTTGGTAAAATGGGCGCAAAAAAACAAGGTCTCCTTCTGCAAAAAGGCAGAATTCTCCCTTGCGTCCGCTGACTTAATCGTTCAGCCTTACCTTATAAGATATGAGTGTTTTCTTCTGAAAGAATTGATAAAATGACGGTATCATAGCGATAAATATTGCCACAATACAAAAGACTGTTACAGCACAAATGATTGCACTCCCAACCTGATGAATGAGATTTTCTGCATGCTGTATTTCAGCGCAGACCGGGCAGCTTTCACCGGTACACTGATGCTGGATATTTTCTGCAATAAAAAAATTAGAGAGAAACAGAACACTTAAAACAGCCGCAATCAGAAAGATGGAAACAGCTTTATTATATACTTTTCGATTTTGATTATGCAGGTTCATCATTGTTGTTTTCTCTCCTTTCTTTCAGATTGCATTTATGGATCAGCTTAAGCGGCAATGACTGCAATAGCCATAGAGCGTAGTATGCTGCTGATCCAGCTCAAAATGATGCTCATTTAAAATATGGACGGAAAATTCGTCCATGCATTCGCATTTTAACGGAACCGTTTGTCCGCATTTCAGACAGACCAGCTTCCCATGGTTCTGTTTTTCTTCATCCCCAATATACCGGTATTGAGCAGGAGACCCGTCCATAGATGGTATTTTTGTGACCAGCCCATCCTGGTGCAGCCTCTCCAGCATCCGGTAAAGAGTAGTCTGCCCTGCCGGTATTCCCTCACTACGCATATAATCCATAAATTGTTCAACCGTATAAAATTTCTCCTGGTTCGCTTTCAGACAATGCAGGATATTCTCCCTTTGTTTCGTCTGGTACTGACCGCGTTCCCCCAACTTATTTTCCTCTTTTCTTCAAATGTGAATTTGAAAATCATTTTCATTTTATAGCAGATTGTATTTTTTGTCAACTAAACGTTTTTCGTCATCTTAATACTTTCTGCAATATGCGGATCCAGGATACCGCTCACAGGCGGAAGCACCCCCCTGTCCATAAGCGGAGAATGTCCAAGGATTCTCTTATAGGCACGATAAAATGCGGAATAATCTGCAAATCCCGCGGCGGCTGCCGCATCTGCTGCGCTGCACCCGTTTATCAGCAGCTGCTGGGCATAGATCACCCGCTTTTGTATCAGGTAATCAAATACCGTAGTCCCGACTGCTTTGCGGAAAACTCTGTTCAGATAATGTTTGCTCAGCAAAAATTGCTCAGCCAGATGATCCAGCGTAATTTCTTCTGAAAGATGGCGATTCAGATAAATTAAGATCTTTGTTGCCAGGTCATTGTCCAGATTATGCCCATGAACTCCGCTTTCTTTTCCGCTTATGGCAACAATTCGTCCAAGGGCAGCTTCCATACCGATGGTGATCAGCTGTTCCTGAAGCCCCGACGGACTTTTCACGTATTCGCAGAGGGCATCCAGACATGCATCCAGCTGAAACGGCTTCACATTTTCAAAATATATTTTCTGTTTTGGATTTTTCTCAAAAGCCTGAAATACCGATAGTAAAAGCCTCCGGTGTTCCATAGAGATGATATCCGGATGAAAATGAAGCGCATACCTGCGGTAATGGCTGTCGGAATTAATTCTTACTCCATGAAATACATGGGGTGACAGCAGCAGAAGGCTGTGGGAAGTAAGGCAATATCGCTGTCCTTCCACCAGGTAGTCCGCATCTCCTTCCACAAAGTAAAACACCTCATAATAATTGTGACAGTGCAGATCATACTGCTCCGTCCGATACTGCGTATCGCTGTAGCCCACATTGATCATTTCCAAATAGCGGCTGTCCTGTTCTTTTTCATCTTCCGGCATTGCATAACCTCCCTAAGCGTGTTTAAAATTGCTTTCTGGCAGCTGCGTCACGCTCTAACTAAACCATAGCATAAAAATACTATAAAACATCAGAGCGATATTTGCAATATAATCGCCTCTGCTGGCAATGGTATTTTTCTGATATATAGGCTATAGTTTTTACAAAGCTCCGGTAAAACAAAAAAGCACCGGACAGAAAGGATATTATTATGATAACAGGAGCACAGCTTTATACCGTCAGAGATTATATCCAAACGGAAAAAGATTTTACATTTACAATTCAGAAAATTGCAGCCATGGGCTACACAACTGTGCAGATTTCTGCAATCGGCAAGGATATTCCTGCCAAGCGGATCCGCGAGGTATGTGATGAAGCAGGGGTGGAGATTGTATTGACCCATAGTAGTGCCGACCGGATTCTATATGATACGGATGCATTAATAGCTGAGCACAATATACTGGGCTGCAACTACATCGGACTTGGCAGTATGCCGGAAAAGTACCGCAGTAAAGACTGGATATCTCATTTTGCCGATGATTATCTGGAACCTGCTAAAAAAATGGCTGCTGCCGGAAAACTCTTTATGTATCATAACCACAACTTTGAATTTGAAAAACTGGGACAGATGCGTATGCTGGAATATCTCCTGGAGGCATTTGCACCGGACGAACTTGGCATTACCCTGGATACTTACTGGATCCAGGCTGCAGGCGGTGACGTATGCCAGTGGATTACAAAATTAAAAGACCGGATTCCCTGCGTTCACCTGAAAGATATGGCAGTTCATCATGGCACCGCTATCATGGCACCGGTCATGGAAGGAAACTTAAACTTCACTGAGATTCTGCAAACCCTTGAACATACAAACTGCAAATATCTGCTGGTAGAACAGGATATCTGCCAGACCAGTCCCTTTGACTGCCTGCAGAAAAGCTATGACAATCTTGCTGCTGCAGGTTACCGTTAGAATACCGTTATTCAGAGCGTGTCCGGAAAATCATCTTATCAGCCTGACACGCCCCGCCCTCCATGAAAAATAAAAGATAGAATGATGTATAAAAATGAGGTATAAAGTATGGATAAAATAAAACTTGGAATTATCGGAATCGGAAATATGGGCAGTGCTCACGCGTTATCACTGAATGCGGGAAATATCCCTGAGCTGGAATTAACCGCTGTAGCTGACCTGCGGGAGTCCAGAAGATCATGGGCAAAAGAAAACCTCCCGGAAAACGTACAGATCTTTGCTGATGGGGACAGCCTGATGAAAGCAGGCTGCTGTGATGCCGTCCTGGTGGCAGTTCCCCACTATGACCATCCGCGTTTAGTCATAAACGCATTTGAACACGGACTCCATGCCATGTGTGAAAAACCAGCGGGTGTATATACCCAGCAGGTACGTGAAATGAATGAAGCCGCCGGGAAAACAGACAGGGTTTTCGGCATGATGTTTAACCAGCGCACCAATCCTGTGTACCGTAAAATATATGAAATGGTGCACAGCCAAAATTACGGGGCTGTCAAGCGAGTAAATTGGATTATAACTGATTGGTATCGTACTCAGGCGTATTACAATTCCGGCGGTTGGCGTGCCACCTGGGCGGGAGAAGGCGGCGGCGTGCTTACTAACCAATGTCCCCATAACCTGGACCTTCTGCAGTGGATCTGCGGAATGCCCTCAAAGGTACACGCATTCTGTCATATGGGAAAATGGCATGATATAGAGGTAGAAGACGATGTAACTGCATATATGGAATTCCCAAATGGAGCCACCGGCGTATTTGTAACTACAACTGGGGATGCCCCCGGCACCAACCGTCTGGAAATCACCCTGGAAAAAGGTAAAATCGTCTGTGAAAATGATCTATTGCGCTTTTATGAACTGGATTGCAGCGAACGGGAATACTGCTTTACCACCCGGGAGGGCTTCCAGCCTCCTGCCGGACACTGGACCGAAATCGTTACAGATGGTGAAAATCTACAGCATACAGGCGTCTTAAGAGCATTTGCCGCAAATATTTTAAGAGGAGAACCCCTGGTGGCTAACGGCGAAGAAGGCATTAACGGACTTGCACTTTCCAATGCAATGTACCTGTCCGGCTGGCTGGGTAAAACCGTGGAGCTTCCAATTGATGAAAATCTGTATCTGGAGAAATTAAACCAGCTGCGGGCTGGTTCTAAAATCAAAGAAGTGGAGGACATCACATTTAACACAGAAGGAACTTACGGTTCCGGAGGGAAACCATGAGAGCGGCTATTGTAGGATGCGGCAGTATCGCCCACGTCCACGCAGAAAGCATCTCCCGGCTGGATGGTGTCACCCTGGCGGCTTCTGCCGATATTATTGGGGAGCGGGCACAGGAATTCGCAAATCGACATGGAGGAAATGCCTACGTCTCATTGGAGGAAATGCTGGCAAAGGAAAAACCCGATGTGCTGCATATCTGCACCCCCCACTATTTACATGAACCAATGATACTGTATGCACTTAAGCACGGAGTCCATGTCTTTTCAGAAAAACCTCCGGTAATTTCAAAACAACAGCTGGATGAACTGCTCTCTCTGCACACAGAAAAGTATTTGGGATTTTGCTTTCAGAATCGTTATAATCCCAGCATCTGCCTGGTAAAAAAACTGCTGGAATCCAACGCCGCGGGAAATGTCATAGGTGCCAGAGGAATCGTGACCTGGGAAAGAGACGCATCCTATTACACCGAAAGCACCTGGAGAGGGAAACAAGCCACAGAAGGCGGCGGAGCACTGATAAACCAGGCCATCCACACGATGGATCTGCTGGTTTATCTGCTGGGAACACCCCAGAGCGTAGACGCGGTCATGCATAATCATCATTTAAAAGAGGTAATTGAAGTGGAGGATACGCTGGAAGCCTACATTCATTTTCCAGATGCAAGTGCCCTCTTCTATGCAACCACCGCTTACTGTGACAATGTTCCTCCACTAATCGAACTGTCCTGTGAAAACAGAACCATTCGGATCGAAGACCACGCAGTCACTTACTACTATCGGGATGGGCGCATAGAAACTCCCAAACTGCCCTCCGTGGAAGCACTGGGGAAAGACTACTGGGGAAGCGGACACATGAGCTGTATAGCTGATTTTTATCAATCTATTCGTGAAAACAGCCGGTTTACCCTGGATCTTGCGGGAACACAGGATACCATCCGTCTGATGCTTGCTTCTTACGAATCCGCCAGAACGCGGAAAGAAATTTTCATAGATAACGTAGTTTAGAAGTGTATAACAAATTTGGAAAGTTAAAAGAAAGGATTACGAATTATGTTGGAAAATGCAAAGATATCCTGTTTCGCAGATGAAATTGATACCGACCTTTTAAAACAGATGAAGCTTTTGAAAGAATTGGAATTACGTTTTATCGAATTCCGCAGTGCCAATCACAAAGGCGTTGCAGATTATACCATTGCTGAGGCATTACAGGTAAAGAAAGAACTGGACCATAACAGAATTGCTGTTTCCGCCATAGGCTCACCTGTTGGAAAGATATCTGTTACGGATGATTTCACATCCCACTTTAAACAATTTCAGCATATAACAGAATTGGCTGAAATTTTTGAGACACCTTATATCCGGATGTTCAGCTTCTATCTTCCCAAAGACAGCGCTCCCGGGGTCTATCGGGATGAAGTCCTGAAACGCGTGGAACTGCTGGTGAATTATGCCGCAAAGAAAAACCTGGTCTTACTCCATGAAAACGAAAAAGGGATCTACGGCGATACAGCCATACGCTGTCTGGATTTGATGAAGGAATTCTACGGTCCAAATTTTGGTGCCATCTTTGATTTTGCTAACTTCATTCAATGCGGCCAGGACACCCTGGAGGCTTACGAAATGCTAAAACCCTATATTACATATCTTCATATCAAAGATGCCATAAAGGCTACCGGTGAAGTTGTTCCGGCAGGTAAAGGGGACGGACAGATTCTCTCTATCCTGAAACAACTGGATGTGGGCGGATACAGCGGATATATCAGCCTGGAACCTCATCTTGTGGATTTTGATGCCCTGAAAACACTGGAGCAGGAAGGGCAGGAAAAAGGACGGACAGATGGACCGGAAGCGTTTTGTACTGCTTATCAGGCACTTATGAATATAATTCGATAAAAAATATACCTCACTTCAATCAGCAAGACCCTTACGTTTCCTGCCCAAGCCCAGGCAGGATATCAAAATCCCCCCAATCACACACCCCAGTCCAACCATATGTACCGCCATAACAGTTTCTTTTAAAACTACCGCTGACAACACAATGCTGCTGACCGGAACCACACTGGTAAAAACAGCCGCATTGCTGGCGGGGACTTTTTCTATCCCTTTAAACCAGAACACATAAGAGAGAAATGAAACAAAAAAGCCGTAATAAAGCACGCAAATTACAGATGAAAGCTCTATGCCCGCCCAGTCATACTGCAATCCATCATAGACAGAGAAAGGCAGCAGCAAAATAAAAGCATAAAAAGTGATTATCGTTGTGCGGTACAAAGCGGACATTGGTTTACAGGATACTTTACTCAAAATAGAAAACAAAGCCTCACATAATACCGCCAACAGTATGAAGAGATTTCCTTTTACTGCATTTGAGCTTTCCATATTGCTGTTTAAAAAGGGATAAATATTAATTGCCAGCATCCCGACCACCACAACCAATACGCCGATCATCCGTGTGATCGTTAATTTTTCCCGGAGGAACAAAAATGCCAGCAGCGCTACGATTACCGGCGAACAGCTTGTAATTAAGCCGCTGTTGGCAGCGGTAGTATACTGCAGACCCACGAATGTAAATATACGGTAGAGAAACACACCGAAAAGAGCCTGGATTAAAAGTATGGCATTTGTTTTCAAATCTGTCTGGAAAGTTTCTTTCTTTACAAGGAACAGCAAAGGAATTAAAAACAGCAATCCTACTAAAATGCCAAGTTCCGTTGCCAAAAAAGATGGCATGGAGCCTGCTAAGATTTTACTGGCAACTACCGCACTGCCCGCTATGAACATGGCTCCTGCAAGATATAAGTAAGAAGAACGGAAGGTCTCTGAACTCGATTTCATATTCATTAAACCTCAACAGACCGGATTTTCAAATCCGGAATGACAGCTTCATCAGAAAGAAACATAGCTTCTACCGGAATCCCGGTATTTTCCTGAAATCCATAAGCCTTCATAATGCCAAATTTGACATCTGGATAGACTTCTCTCACGGCTGTTGATACTTTTATCATTTTGATATCCTCCATATTTTTATTTTATAAAGTGTGTTATAATTCTATAATCTCACAAGTGGTCTGTACAGTTCCACTTTTCTACTATTTTTATAGAACCACTTTAACGAAAGGATATATTTTTATGTGGATAGCAATTGACAGCAATAGTAAAATGCCCCTCAACAGGCAGATTTATAATCGGATTCGGGAAATGATTTTGAATGGAACTCTGATATCCGGAGAAAAACTTCCTTCCACCCGCCGCCTATCAAAAGATTTAGGCGTATCCAGAAATACCATTTTGGAAGTATACAATCAAATGATTGCAGAAGGCTATCTGGAGGGACACCATGGTTCCGGCACTGTAGTATCAGGAGGTATGCAGGATTTAAAAATCCCTGTGAATAGTGTAAATGGGTATCGGAGTGAAGACGAATTTAATCGAAAGAAAAGTATAAATAACAAAGAAGAAGTTCAAAAACAGCTGCGAATCGATTTTCGATCCGGTGTTCCTGCATTGGAATTATTTCCGCAAAAAGCATGGGCAAGGCTCTATCAGAGTACCTGCTGCAATCTTCCTGCCGCATCCTATGGTTATTGCAGCTCTTCCGGTGTTTGGGCACTGCGGGAAGAAATTTCCCGCTATCTGTCTCGTTCCCGGGGTATTTCCTGTACACCGGAGCGCATTATCATTACCTCCGGCGCAACCCAGGGGCTGTCCCTGGTCGCCCATCTCCTGAATCAGGAAAACAAAAACGTTCTCGTAGAAGATCCGACTCATCCGGGACTTCGTAAAGTAATAACCACAGCAGGATGCAGGATAAAAACCCAACCAACGGATGAACGGGGCATCAAAACGGAGCTTCTCAACCCTGCTGATCCTCTTTCCTTTATTTATACAACCCCATCCCATCAGTATCCTCTGGGTGGAATCCTTCCCATTCAAAGACGGCTGTCTCTGCTGTCATTTGCTGAAGCTAACAATTGTTATGTGGTGGAAGACGACTACGACAGTGAGTTTCGCTATGAGGGACCGCCGGTAAACGCGCTCTATGAGCTGAACCCGGAACGGGTAATTTATCTCGGCTCTTTTAGTAAAATATTGACTCCGGCAATTCGGTTGGGATTCATGATTCTACCCGATCCATTATTAAAAGACTGCAAAACGCTGAAAACGTACTCAGACGTGCACACGGATGCCCTGTCCCAATATACGCTGGCTGAATTTATACGGGGCGGCTCTTTAGAAAAACATATCTGGAAAATGAAAAAATACTATCACAAAAACAGAAACCATCTGATCCGGGAATTAACAAGACAATTTGCCGGTGAGTTTCACATTCTCGGGCAGGCTGCCGGACTGCATATGGTCGTTCAATTTCACAACACCGTCTTTTCAAAAGAACTGGTACAGGAAATAGAACACCATGGCGTCCGCATTTACCCGGTTGAAAATTATCTATTGGAACACTCTGACACCAGCCATTCCAATCAAATACTTATGGGATACTCCCATTTGAATTTTGAAGCAATCACAGCGGGTGTTGACATTCTTGGGGAAATCATTCCCTAGAAGATGCATATTTTTTCGCCACGATCTTATTTAAACGCTCCGACATAATCAGCATTAGAATTGCAAAGATGCTTAAGTATAACGGAAAAATACTAATATTAACTGCGGACGCAAGGAAACCAAAAAGCGGCGGCATAAACGTTGTACCTACGTAGGCGCTTGCCATTTGGATTCCGATGATTCCCTGAGAATTTTCTCTGCCGAAATTAAAGGGTGTTGAATGGATAATAGCCGGATACGTAGGCGCGCAACCCAGCCCGGTAATAATTAATCCAAGCATTGCCAAAAGCGTGGTCTCTACCGGAAGTGCAACGAAAATGATTCCGATGAGTGAAACCAGAATACCAAGTCGGATTAATAGCTTATCTCCTATCTTATCTGCTATAAATCCGCATAAAAATCTTCCGGCTGTAATACCAAGGCAGAACAGAGAAGCGAACCTGGCTGCAATACTCACATCCACACCCCGATGCTGCACCAGGTAACTGCTTGCCCATAACATTGCAGTCTGTTCCAGCGCACAATAAGAGAAGAAAGTTACCAAAACCAGGGGAACCCCTTTCATTCTGATAATCTGTGCAAAGCTCAGGGGTTTGGAAGATACCTCCTTATCCAGCTCTGCGTGCTGCATTTGATCCGTATTTCCCCGCTTCCAAAGGGGCAGACTGATAAAGAGTATTACCGTTAATACAATCTGCACTATACTGACCACACGATAACCATTGTGCCATCCATAGCCGCCGGTCAGGCAAAAGCTCATTATGTACGGACTGACAGCGGCGCCAACTCCCCAGAAGCAATGCAGCCAGCTCATATGGCGGGACGCATAGTGCAGGGCAACGTAGTTATTCAGAGCCGCATCTACCGCTCCTGCACCCAGACCATATGGTATTGCCCATAAGCAAAGCAGAATAAAAGAATCTGATACCGAAAAGCCAAACAGCGCCAGGGCTGTCAAAAATACGCTGAAAGCCGTAACCAATCCTGCTCCCAGCTTCCTGGTCAGCCTGTCTGATAAAAGACTTGAAACAATTGTCCCACAGGCTATAATCATGGTAATGATACCTGCATAGGAAACAGGAACCCCCAATTCAGAATGCATCACAGGCCATGCAGAACCCACCAGGGAATCCGGCAGCCCCAGACTGATAAATGCAACATAAATAATCACTAGTAAAAACGAAAACATAACTGACTCTCCATCTCTTTATGATAGCGCGTCCAAAAATCCAAACGCACGTCTGCGGCTCTTCATTCCGTTAAAAACTCCGAAGAATTCTGCACCGCATAGAACCTTATTATAATGGCTGTCCTTAACTTTTCATATAATAAAAATGTCATGTTGTATAAATATTATGTCATATTCGAATATATCTAAAATTAAAAATAAATCCCTTTTCCATCACATATTCAGATGATTCTTCCGAAACTCCCGGGGAGACAAATGACAGCGCTGCTTAAATGCTTTGGAATAAGAAAATCCATCTGCAAAATTACATAAAAGTGCTATTTCATTCAGGCTTTTCTGAGTGTCCAGCAGCAATGTTTTCGAATAATTAATACGGCTGTCTATCTGATATGCCCCTGGTGAAATTCCATACATTTCTTTAAATTTTTTCCGAAATCTATCATATGGCATTCCAATATGTTCCGAAACCTCCCTGACATTTAAAAACCGGGGCTTTCTCTGGTTGAGCAATTCCTCCGCATCCTGCATCCTGGCAGATTCCCTGCCGTCCATATATAAATTTCTGGCATACCGAAACATCTCGATTGCAAATTCCTGGCTGTAAAGGTACAAAACCGACAGCTGGTCTTCTGTCAGTCTTTGAAAACACCCCATTAAATAATTGCACCTCTGAAAAGTATGCGGCGTTAAACCGGGATAAACGACTGGTGTGTCTGATATCAACTTCAGATCCCTTAGATTTTCATAGGTTCTTTTCCCAAAGCAAACAAAAAACTCCAGCCATTTTCCATCGGGATTTACCAAAGTAGTATGCTCCCTGCCCGGCAGCCTCTGCACATACGCACCCGGTTCCAATTCATATTCATATCCTTCCGAATCCGTATAAGTGCCTGATCCGTCTAACAGCAAAAATGCACCGTAGTGTTCAAATACAAGTCCCGATTGTGAAAAACCAGCATTGGGTTTATGCAGGAATCCACAGCTTAAAACACCATCCTGGGGACTGTGGGTTATATTATAATGTATGGTTTGATTGCGATACAGCTGCTCTGGTATTCTCATTATTCATCGACCTTTCTATTTCCAAAAATGACATGCACATGCCAAAATGCCCATTCTTATTTCTAATCATATATGCTACCATGTGAATAAGTCAATATAGAAAAAACCAGAATCAGAAATTATAAAATATGACATCAAGAATCTGATTATATATGAACTCAGAAATTTTATTTAGATATAAGATCAAGAATTTCATTAACCATGAGACTAAGAAAGGATTAAAAACAGGTGATACGATGACAAAAAAAGAAAATTTAATTGCAATGCTGAGGGGAAAACCTTACCAGGAAGTACCTGTTGAATTCAATTTATGCCCGGAACTGGTGGAAACCTATCATGAAAAAACAGGAAGTGATCAGAACTATATGGAATACTTTCAGATGCCCTGGCGAAACGTGGATGATATCGCCATTGAAGCGAATCCCAAGCAGTTTCTAAAATACTATCCATATGGTCTAAAAGAAGGAACCCATATCGATCTGTGGGGGATTGCTCATGAACCGGGAAGTGCCGCTGCGAAGCATATGACAAGAATGCGCTATCCCCTAGACCTGGCAGAGGATCTGGAAGAATTGAAAGCCTTTCCTTTCCCCGATTTTTCCGCAGGAGATGCTTCCCACCAGCCAAAACAGGTAAAGGCAATACACGAAGAGGGTCTGGCTGCTGTAGGCAATATGCAGACAACCATCTGGGAAACCTCCTGGTACGTCCGGGGCATGGAAAATCTCATGTCGGATATGATCTGTGAACCGGAAATGGCTGCTTTCATTTTTGACAAAGTCACGGAAGAAGCACAGATTCGTGCCAGATCTTTTGCCCTGGCAGGAGTGGATATCATTTATCTGGGTGACGATATCGGTATGCAGCACACGCTGATGATGAGCGAAGAACTCTACTGTGAATGGATTTTACCCCGTTTAAAAAGGGTAATTCAAACAATTCGCTCCGTCAATCCTGACATTCTAATATTTTACCACAGCTGCGGCTATGTAACCCCATTTATACCTTATTTAATTGAAGCCGGGATTGATGTACTGAATCCGATTCAAAGTGAATGCATGGACTTTCAGGAAATTTTCCGAAAATATGGAGGGAAAATTGGATTCCATGGCACCATTGGCACTCAGACCACCATGCCCTTTGCTTCCCCCGGGGAAGTGAAAGAAACCGTTAAACGTTTACTGGACATTGCCGGCAATTCCGGCAGGCTCTTCCTGGCACCAACCCATTTGCTGGAACCGGAAGTTCCGTGGGAAAATATCCTGGCATATGTGGAAGCATGCAGAGATTATCCCCTGGAATTTTAATACTGCAGTGAACAGCAGGGTTCCCCATGCCGGAATCAGCTATATCAGCTGGGGAACCCCTTTTTACTCCGCCCGGTATGTGTCCAGACAGAATGGGTGCCCGGCAGGATCAAACAGCGTTCTGGATACATTTACAATTACACTGTGAGCCAGTATTCCGCCCCGTCTTTCGTTCTTTCCATAAATCCATACATAACCAAATAGCGCCGCAAAGTCATATAATCTTCATAAACCGGCTTCAAAATTTCGTTTACCTCTTTCTCACTATAATGCCTTTCCCGTTGGAATTCCTCGGCTATTTTTCCTAAAATAACAATTTTTTTCTTTTCTTTTGGGGAGAAGTTTTTAAGTACTAAAGGTGACAGGGATTTGAAAGATGTTTCTAAAATATGGCGTTTTTCCTGCTCAGTAATCAGATACCGGTCATCTACATAAATTGCTTTGTCATGGATTGGAATAAACGCATTTTCATTATCCGTATGATCTTCAAACACCTGTTCATAAACTGCAAGGTATAGTCTGGCCTGTTTTGCTTTTTCACGGAATGTAAATCTCTGCCGTCTGACCGTAGAATCGGAAATTCCGGATTTTTTAGCAATCTCACTGTCTGTCAGCCCAGAATAAAATAAGGTCATAAGTTCTCTTTGATTTTGCGTTAATGTATTGTATTTCGTATCTGCATTCACGAGCCTTGCAAAGCTGCCATCATGCTCTTTTGCAATATGTTTAGCCACTGCGTGCTCCGCCATATAAAAATGACCATCCATTGAAAAAATCTGCCCTGCCGGGAAAGTCTGTTCACAATATATACAGACATAGGCTTCCTTATCCTTGTCAAACCGATATCCCTTCTTTAACTCTTCCAATGTGAATTTGCCGTAATCCATAGTTTCCTCCGTTCTAATATTTTATAAACTCAATATAACATCGTTTACAGTATTTGTAAACATTTTATTTTCATTTTTTTATTTTCATGGCTTCTCCATTCTATATAAACATAAATTTCAGAGCGCAGAATAAGCTCCTGGCAGAATTAAGATGATTGTAAAAAATAGAACAAATTTCATAAAAAGAAGGCGGTTTCGAAATCTTACTCTCAAAACCGCCTTCGCAGGATAACATATAAAATTAATCATACTATCATTCATGAGCTTTAAAAAAAGGTAAAAGCCCCTGATAAGCCAATTCAAATCTTTGTTTTACAAAGCCATACACGTTTTCTTTTTCTCTGTCTGCCTGATACCTTTGACGGAAATGCAGAAATTTGCCCACCTCGTCAAAACTACCGAATACCCCGGCTCCCACGCCGGCGATCATCGCTGCACCAATGGAAGTTGCTTCTTCCACATGATCCGGCACCTGGAAATCCACCTGCATAACATCAGCCAGTATCCCGGCATTTACCTGGCTTTTGGCTCCGCCTCCAGTCAATATCATTGAATCAACGGACATTTTCCTGCGGTAAGCCTTCAAAATCAACTCCAGATTCATGGCGATGCCTTCCATCGCAGCACGGACATAATCATCCTTTGTATGCTCCGGATGAATCCCAAGATATGCTCCGCTGGTATCGGAATTCCACCTGGGGCTTCTCTCCCCGAGAAGATAGGGAAGGAAAATCAATCCTTTTGCCCCTGCCGGGGAGCGTTTCATCCGTTCATCCAGTAAATGATAGTCTTCTCCGTCACAAATGACGCGGCGTACATAGGAATAGGCACTCCCTGCTGCCTGCATGGTTCCGCAGGGCATGTATTTTCCGGGTATCACATGGGCAAAGCAAAACAATACTTTCTCTTCGTCTGCAAAAGGGTCCGTGGATGTGCCGCCAATCCAGGCAGAGGTGCCAAAGGTAGTAAATAATTCCCCGTCTTTTACACAGCCTGCACCTACTGCAGAACAGGGTCCGTCCCCGCCCCCGCAGATTACAAGGGTATGCTCTCCCAGACCGCAGGCAGAAGAAGCATGTGCCGTAACCTTTCCTGCGATGTCCGTAGCGTTATGTAACTCCGGGAATTTATCAACGTCTATTTCAGCAGCAGCCAGTATTTCCCGGGACCATTCCATTTTTTTCAGATCCATCGCCTGGGTACCGGAACCATCAGAATAATCCGTAACAAATTTTCCGGTCAGGCGGAATATAATGTAATCTTTTGCCTGAAGAACCTTATATGTTTTCTGATAAATATCCGGTTCATGTTTTTTCAGCCACATCAGCTTTTCAATCGTGTAGCTTGGGCTGACTCTTTGACCGGTCAATTCATAGATGTGGTCTGCCCCCAGCTTTTCTTCTAATATTGCCGCTTCCTTCACGGCTCTTTGATCCGCCCATATAATGGATTTCCGAAGAGGAATCCCCTGCTCATCTACCGGCAGACATCCCTGCATCTGGGCACTGAATGAAATTGCCAGAACCTGGTTCGGGTCAATACCTTCCAGAATTTCTCCCGTAGCCTGACAAAAAGCATTCCACCAGTCCTGAGGATTCTGTTCAGCACGATTGTCACCGAAGAAATCTACGTCATAGGAAACCACTGCGCTTCGGATCATTTCACCTTCTGTGGTAAACAGCGTGGCTTTGTCTCCCGATGTCCCCAAATCATGGGCAATCAAATACTGTTTCATAAAGTCACCTTCTCTCCTGCTTTCATTCGAAATACATTTACTACAGATCCGTAAGAGAGACGTCTCCTCTCACAGCTGCCCAGTCTGCTTTAAAATCATCCACTGCTTTCTTCACTGCCGCCATTTCAAAAGAACTGTGCATCAGCATCGGCTGTACCGTAGCCGTATGTGCCCCAGCGGTAAAAGCACGGTTCACCTGGCGTATATTCTTAAAACTGGCTGCAAGAATCTTACAGGAAGAATTATTTTCTTCAATCATCTGGCGGAAATCAGCAATCGTTTCTTCAAAATCCACATCCAGATTTTCCATGCGGTTGCAGTAGGGTGCAATGAAATCAGCCCCCGCCATAATCGCCATGAATCCCTGGATTTCGGTATAAATGGCGGTTGCTGTAACACCGATTCCCTTAGACTTTAACAGCATCATCGCTTTTAATCCCTCTTCCGTAGCCGGGATTTTAATAAACACTTTATCATCTACATTTTTCAAAACCGCCTCTGCTTCTTTGAGCATTCCATCTGCATCTTCCGCAAGTACCTGCACATGAAGAGACTTTTCCATGCCAATTACTTTCCTGATTTCACGTAACGTGCCGTACAGATCCACATTTCCCTCTGCCTTAAGTATACTGGGATTGCTGGTAACCCCTGTTATCGGATAATACTGGCTGTACTTTTTAATCTCTTCTAAATTGGCTGTATCAAATAATAGTTCCATACTGATCTCCTCTTCCTTTTTCTATAAGAGGATTATAGTTTTATTTCATCTGTTTGTCAACACTATATTTACTTATGAAAGTATTATTTATTTCTTTCGTAAGTACAAATTCCTTTCCTCACTACATTTCCCCCCGGGCTTCCCACTCTATGCGATAACCTAGTACTCCATCCGGCTAGAAACCCTACTGGCTGGATGGAGTACTAGGGTCACAGAAAAAATGTCCCAGTGACGTAAAATAAAACAACCGTTCTCTTGCCACTGCCAAAGGTGTGAAAAAGTAAAAATCCGATCCGGTTATTACGCTCTTCCTAAGGTGGGAATTGCCTTGTTGAATTATCTGGAGGAAAGAGAAAACCTGGCTACAAAGCCAGGGGGACTTTCCTCGTTCCTGGCTCATTAATAGTATAACCAGGAAGAATTTGTAATTTGAGAACAAAGAATCTCCATGGTAATATATCACTTATTTATACCATCTGCTTTTCCCTGATTGGTTACTTCTTGAATCTTTGCCTTTATTGCAGCTGGATCTCCTAAGAATTCCTTTTCTGTTACCCTGCACTTACTGTCCAGACAATAGGCAAGAGGAGTGCCGGTTGGAAGGTTTAAATTCACAATCTCATCTTCTGAGAGATGTTCCAGATACATGATAAGCGCTCTCAATGAATTTCCATGGGCAGTAACCAAGATGCGATTGCCAGCCATCAGCTGTGGCTTGATTTCCTCTTCAAAATACGGGATAACGCGTGCAATCGTATCTTTTAAACTTTCGGATAAAGGAAGCTGATCTGGCGGAATTTTCTGGTAAGCCCGCAAGAGATTTGGAGCCCTCCTATCTCCGGGTTTCAGTTCAGGCGGTTTTATATCAAACGACCTTCTCCAGATTTTTACCTGATCTTCCCCGTATTTTCGGGCTGTTTCAGATTTATTCAGACCCTGTAGAGCACCATAATGCCGTTCATTGAGACGCCAGTTTTTGTAAATCGGCAGCCATTCAGCATCCATCTCTTCTAAAACAATGTTTAAAGTATGGATTGCCCGTTTTAAATATGAGGTATAGCAGATATCGAAGCAAAAGTCCGCCTCCTTCATGATGTAACCAGCCGCATTTGCCTCACGTTTTCCATTTTCGGACAAATCTACATCCGTCCATCCTGTGAATAAATTTTCCTGGTTCCAGATGCTTTCTCCATGACGTAATAAAACTAATTTTGCTACCATACATTTCCTCTCCGCTAATTAATAAACCAACTTAGCATTATTTTCTGAATTTGCCTGCTTCCCAAAGTTCTTCAGCAGTCACCGCCCAATTTTCTGCATATTCCCTGCACTTGCTGCACAGACGGTCTGCACTTTCAGGTGACTGCAAATCTGTGGATTCGGCACCTGTCCGTCTTACCATTTCCTGCAGGCACTCGGGGTTCTCTAACATGGGGCAAGGGCGGAGCATATTTTCATTGAACGGCTGCATGTCATGGTAAGCCATGAAAATAGGGCTTTTCAACGCATCCAGCAGGCTGCAGTCGTGAATGTTCACATTAGAATAATGGATAAATACACATGGCTCTACATCACCCGCAGCATTGATATGCATGTAATTCCTGCCGCCTGCAATGCATCCGCCCACGTATTCCGCATCATTCTGAAAATCCATGCTGAAAATGGGTTTTTCTGAACGGAACTTGCGGACCTGCTCGTAGACTGTCTTCCGCTGTATAGGGGAAGGCAGCAGTGCCGGTACGGCCTCATTACCTACTGGCATATAATGGAAAAACCACACAAACATAGCGCCTGCATCTATGATCATGTCAAAAAATTCTTCACTACTGATGTCCCCATAGTTTGCGCTTGTATAACAAGCCGAGATGCCAAAGGGCAGTTTATGTGCTTTCAGAAGATGCATAGCATTTTGTATTTTTTCATAGACTCCTTTCCCACGCCTCCCGTCATTAGCCTGCTCAAAGCCTTCCAAGCTGATTGCTGGAACAAAGTTCCTGACCCGGAGCATTTCCTGGCAGAATTTTTCGTCAATCAATGTCCCATTGGTAAACGAAAGGAATTCACAGTCAGGATGCTTCTCGCACAGGACGATCAGATCTTCTTTCCGAACCATCGGTTCCCCGCCGGTGTAGATATACATATAAGTGCCGAGCTGTTTTCCCTGTCTTATGATACCATCCAGCGTAGCCAGGCTCAGATTCAGTTTATGCCCATATTCAGCAGCCCAGCAGCCGGTGCATTGCAGGTTGCAGGCCGATGTAGGATCTAACAGGATGGCCCAAGGTACGTTACAGCCCTCCCGTTCCCTGACGTCATCCTGGATTGCCGTGCCTTTCAGTGCAGAATTGATGATAAAGTTCTGGAAAAATGTTTTCCGGACCTGTTCATCCAACTGATAGAACTTCAGGATTAGCTGATACCAGTTGTCTTTCTTCTCAATCGCATGGCGGAATGCCGTCCGCTGTCCCTCATACCATCCTTCTGGCAGGACTCTATCCAATAATTCCATTGCTTTTGGAATATTCGTCTCTGGGTCTTTTTCCAAATAGCCAAGGGCCGTAGTAACGGCTGTACTAAAAGCTGCATTTTTTACTGTCCCTATCACACTCATCCTATGTTTCCTCCTATCACTTATGTTCATTTATCTGTCTTATTATCTCGTGTTGGATGCTTTCTGTTAAGTGGAAAGCTTCTGCTCTGCATTCCACATGGCCGCATACTTGCCATTCTTCTTTAAAAGATCCTCATGCGTGCCGGACTCCGCTATTTTGCCATCCGACACCACCAATATCTGGTCAGCGTTCTTTACTATAGATAATGTATGCGCAATCATTACTACTGTCTTTTTAGCTTTCAGAAGGTTTGCGATTGCCTGTTTTACTGCCAATTCGTTCTCAATATCCAAAGAAGCCGTCGCCTCATCCAAAAGCAGGATGGGGCTGTCCTTCAGGATTGCACGGGCGATAGAAAGACGCTGCCGCTCACCGCCGGAGAGCATATTGCCGTTCTCTCCTGTAGGCGTCTCATATCCTTTTCCCATTTTGCAGATGAAGGTGTCACAGTTTGCTTCTCTGCAGGCCTCTTCAATCTCTATATCTGCAGCATCCGGACGGGCATAACGGATATTGTCACGTATTGTATCATCAAACAGGAACACATCCTGATCCACCATGGAAATCTGTTCCAGTACACGCTCAGCCGCCACTTTATCCGTGGATTTTCCCCCAATGATAATTTTTCCTCCACTGGCTTTGTAGTATTTTGAAATCAGATTCAGGATAGTTGACTTTCCGGAACCGGAATCACCAACAATTGCTGTCAGCTTCTGATCCGGCACAGAAAAACTGATATTTTTCAGCACAGGCTCCCCTGGTACATAAGAGAAGTCCACATTCTGAAAGGTAATCTCATGTGAGTAAGTGACAAACGGCTTCATACTGCCCCTTTCTTCTTCCTCGTTTATGGTTGCTATGATTTTATCCTTTGATATTTTCAGGTTCTTATAACTCATCAGGTTTCTGGAGATGGAGTCAGACAACTTTGCAAGAAGCATGGGCAGCATACAGATCAGCAGGTACGATACAGGGTCTAATTCACCCGAAAGCATGGGACGGGACGCTGCCCACACCATGATTGGCAGGCCGGCCCATAAGAAAATACACTGTATGGCATTGGTGGGGATCCCATGTTTCTCATACTCATAACTTGCATCGCTGTAATTCTTCATGGAAGATATGACGGTTTTATTCTTGGTACCTCCAACGCCGTAAGCCCGGAATGTCTGAATCCCTGCCACATATTCCACAATGCTGCTGACCGTTTCCGCTGCCACCTCATTCTTCTGGGTGCCATATTTTTTAACCACCCGGAATGTCAGCCATAAAAACGGAACTAATACCAGTTCCACACAGGCCAGGATGATTCCACCCTGCAGCCAGATGGTCCCTGCCCAGATGATCATCATGAGACAGAATGCTATATGCTTCACCAGATCTCCTATGGTATGCGTCAGTATCTTTTCGTATCCGTTCACATCACTGGTAACAATATTGATATACTGACCTGTCTGACCCTGCGTAAACCGGGACAGGGGAATGCGTTTGATCTTGTCTCCCAGATACAGCCTGATCTTGCTGCTGACCGCCGCCCCACCAATCTGGCTGTCCGTATAGCCAATACTATAGACAATAATCCTCGCTGCAAAAGCAATACCAAGAATGCCCGTCAGTCTGAACAGGGATGGCATATCTGCCGTCCTATTCCAGAGCATCTTCATCACTTCATAGAGCAGGAGAAAATTAAATCCTGAGAGGATTCCTTCTACCACATTTAAAACCATGCCCACATAAAACCTGCTGTTTTTCTTCATTGGATTTTCATTCATTTACAGCACCCCCTTCCAACTGATAAGCCATACTGCGGGCAGTTGCATAATCAGACCATGCCTGATCGTAATACTTGTTTTTCTTGCGTACCTCCTGATGGGTACCAACAGCAGTGATGGTGTGATGTTCAACGACAGCCACCTGACTGCACATTTTTAATGCGCTGAGGCGGTGGGCCACAATAATGACCGTTTTCCCTTTGCACAGGTTTTCAATGGCCTTGTCAATCTCTACCTGATTCTCCGGGTCAGCCGCACTGGTAGCCTCATCCAGGATTAAGATTGGTGCATTTTTTAGAATCGCCCTGGCGATTGCGATCCGCTGCTTTTCCCCGCCGGAAAAGCGGGAGCCAAAACTGCCGACCTTTGTGTCATAGCCATCCGGCAAAGACATGATGAGGTCGTCGATCTGCGCTTCCTTTGCCGCTCTTCGCACCTGTTCTAACGTAGCACTGCTGCCCATACGGATGTTCTCAAAGACGCTGTCACGGGTAAGGAACGTCTTTTGGAAGACAATCGCCACATTCTCCAGCAGAGTCTCATATTCGATATCCTTGACATTTCTGCCCCCAATGAGCACCTCGCCCTCCTGTACGTCATAGAAACGGGATATCAATTCTATCACCGTACTTTTCCCGGCACCGGAACGACCTACTAAGGCCATACGTTCCCCATCCTTGATTTTCAGGCTGCAGTGTTCCAGAACATTAATGGTATTACCATGGTTTGGACACCCCTTTATCTTCTCTCCGGATCCATTGTCGTTGTAAGAGAATGTCACATTTCTCAGTTCAATGTCATGCTTTTTAGGAAAACCCGTGCCACCCTCATAGGTTGGTATATTCAGGATTTCTTCTGTTTTTGTCACACCGGTAAGCACTTGTGCAAAGCTGCTTCCAAGCTCCTGCAAAGGACGGATCTCCGTCAGATACAGGGAACCGACAAAGGCAAACAAAAGGAATGAACTGGCCATTATGGAGCCTTTTAGGAAGAACATTCCTCCAATTGGGACCATGAGCAGCATACCGCATTCAATTATAACGATAAACGACGCGTAGAATGGTCCCATTTTCCTTGCCATGGAATTCCACACATCATTCTCCTCATTCACTGCGTCTGCATATTTCCGGAATGACTTGCTACCCATGTTATAGGCCTTGATCAATTTCATGCCGCTGATGTATTCGATCATGACAGAATTCAGGTTGGATACCGATTGGTTTGCCCGACCCATCATTCCGGTGGTTCCTGCGAACATACCAAACATGACCAGCACAGCCAGCGCCAGAGGAATCAGGGAAATCAATGCAAGGGGCACGTTAACTGTCATCAGATAAATAAAGACGGCCACGGGACCTACCAGATAGCAAACCAATTCCGGCATATTATGCGCAAGGAACAGCTCTAGTTTTTCGATGTCTTCATTAAGCACCGTCTTAATCTCTCCAGTGCTCCTCTCATTCAAAGCCCCTAAAGGGACCTTTGCCATGTGGTCAGCCACCATGCAGCGCACCTTGAACAGCGCTCTGTAGGCACCCTTATGGGAAGCTACGCCGGAGGCGCCGAACAGCAGAAAGCGGAGCAGGATTGCTGACATGATCAATACAGTGTTACGGACAACCAATTCCGCAGAGCATGTATTGGTATAGACCGCATCCATCAATTTATAGATTCCGTAATAGGGAACCATGGTGCTAAGCCCGCTGACAAACGATAAAGCGATCGCCAGATACATCCAATACTTTTCCTTTCCCGCCCACTTAAGAAGGAGCTTAACGGGACTTTCTTTTTTCTTCATAACTTTCTCCTTTCGGGATCTTCTTACTGATATTAAATAGCTCTCTTAACTTTTTTTCGCTTTCCGCCGACACAGGCAGATCAGCGCAGGCTTCTCCTCGGTCGATGTGGAAAACCCTGGTGCACGTGCTGCACACAAATTCATAATCATGGGTTACAACAAAAATCACCTTTCCCATAGATGCAAGTTCCTGAATCATCCCGGCAACCTGTGCCATGCTGTCATGATCCAGACCGCTGGTTGGCTCATCGAAGACCAGAAGCTCCTTACCGCAGATCATGCTGACCGCCACTGCCACACGCTGCTTCTGTCCGCCTGAAAGCGTGTTGGGATGATAACCCCGGTAAGGGTACAGCCCCAGCTTTTCCATTGTCCATTCCACCATCCTTAAGTCAGGATCACGGATTCCAAAAGAACACTCAGCTTCTACACTGTCTGCAAATAATTCATAGTTGACATCCTGCATGACCATGTAGGAACGCTTAAGCCTCTCTTTTCGTTCTTGTGATCTTCCCGCCCACAGGAACTGTCCGGCTGCATCCTTGTGCAGGCCGCATAGGGTTCTGGAGAATGTAGTTTTACCTGCACCGTTATGACCCACAATCCCGATCACCTCTCCTTTGCCTGCCGACAGGCTAACTCCCTCCACAACTGCCTTTTTCTTATAATACATACTTGCTCCCCGCACCGACAGGATTGCATCCTTATGGCTGTCAGTTCCTGCCGGGGGATGCACATCCTTTAGGTCTATTGCACGCAGCCCCATCTGCTCCCGGCTGTCTGAAGGTATTCTTCTGAATTCTTCCGGCGTATAAGTCCCCGTTATCTGTCCTTTGTCTAAATAAATAATACGGTCTGCTATATCCAGTAAATAATACAGCCGGTGTTCTGCGATCATAATGGTTTTTCCCTGGCTTTTAATCAGCTTCAAATGATTCTTTAAATCCTGTATCGCATCCATATCCAGGTTCGAGGATGGTTCATCCAACAGATAAATCTCAGGGTTCATAGCATAGACTGATGCAAAGGCAATCTTCTGCTTCTCCCCCCCGGAAAGATGATAGAGAGAACGACCCCGCAATTTTTCAATACCCAGATCAAACGATGCCGTTTCCACCCGGCTGTGTAATTCCATAACAGGGCAGCCTTCATTTTCCAATCCGAATGCAATTTCACTGTCGCTGTCCGTATTAAAAAATTGTGTACGGGGATTCTGGAACACAGAACCCACATGCTTTGAGATCTCATACATGGGCAGCGCCGACAAGTCTTTATCGTTGACCGTAACTCTTCCTTTTAATTCCCCAGGATAAAACTTAGAGATCAGCCCATTGACCAGCCGTGTGATCGTAGTCTTACCACATCCGCTTCGCCCACACAAGAGAATGCACTCCCCGTCCTGTACGGTAAGATTTACATTGCTAAGACCTCCTCCCTTCTGGGCGGGATAGGAAAACGAAACGTTCTTCAGTTCAATCATAGAAATACCCCCTTACATAACTGTCCGACCAGAAACATTCCAAGAAACAGCAGGGAAACAATGATATCTCCGGCTCCAAATCCAATCTTCTCATAGGAAGTACGGGTAACCGGATTTTCAATCCCTCTTGTAACAGATGCCACCGTCAGTTCATCTGCCGTCTTAGATGCCGCCATCATCAGCGGCACATAGATGCACTCAACCGTCATGCCCGGATGTATCAGCAGGTTTCTCAAAGAGGGAGACACATCCCTCATTTTCATAGCATCTTTAATATAGCGCCAGTCCTCCCGGATGGTGGGCACATACCGGAGCATAACTGCCACTGGAATCACAATTTTCCTGGACAGATGGCTCCGGTTCATCGCTGACAGGAACTCTCCCACTTTTGTATTCGATATAATGATGCCTGACAGGAGTCCACATGGATATACTTTGTGGACCAAACCGAAAAAGGCAATCAGCATGACTTGTGCCGTTCCATGCATCTGCATTACCCCTAATGTTAGAAGATAGACAATCGCATATACAATTACACCCATGACAGAATATCGTATTTTCCCGCACAGGACTCCATATATTGCTACCAGCCCAACCAGCATCATCTCATAGAACAGGGAGGGTGCCATCGCAGCGGATAAGACACAGAGGAGCAAAAGCAGAATCTTAGTGCGGGGATCGAGCCAGATCCCCTTTCGTACTGTTTTTTCACTCATGCGGTAATCCCTGCCTTTTTAAACTGTTTTCTCAGCAGCCTGCTCCCGACAAGGCCGCTGACCGCCGCGATCACAAGCGTTCCTAAAAAGACGATAGGGATCATGTGATCGGGCATAGAAGATGCCATCATATCTACATAATCCTGGGACAGCCCGTTATGTAACATGGTGCTGGCCCAGGCCCCCGGATCCGCAGAGTATACTAAAAGGACTCCAGCAGGTCCCAAGCAGAACAGGGCATAAGAGAAAATGTTAAGCTTAATGCTCCTGAAACCTTTTATCCCTGCTACAATATCCGCTATGATCCCCATCACCACATAACCTAAGTCCATCCCCCAATGCATCCCCATGGTAAACCATATAATCCCGTTAATAATGCCAAGAATTGCAATAGTTCCATGTTTTGGCACTTTTGCAGCCATCAGTAGAAATACCGGTCCGCCGAGCAAGGCAATTCCATAAGACTGATAGAATGTCAGCGCCGGATTCGGTGCAAACGGAATGGAACCAATTAGCTCAAATACAAAGAACAATGCAGTAAATATGCCAATCGTTACGAGGTCTTTTATTGTCAACCCCTTTTTGTCCTGATACGTTGAATGTGCATTCATAAATTATCTCCTCCTTCTGCCGGTTCGTCTATTGACGAATCCGAAACCTTATGATATTATCAAAGTTAGGTTACACTAACTATCGAAAACAATACGCTATAAATTTTAACTTTTCAATAGATTTCACTAACTTTTGCGTTATCAAGACAAAAGTATGCGTTATCAAGGCATTGGGAGAATAAGATGAAAAAAACAGAAACGGATTTTTACCGTCAGCAATTTGCCGAAAGGGGATTTGTGCCAGCTCCCGGCTGTAAATCTTATTGTGAGATGGGCACTGCGTGGCAGTTGTCAGACAAAGTGGGGAAAGGTACATACTGGCTTTATGAAAAAAAAGATTTGTTCAATATCACCATCCACGATTTTTTCTTTCACAAGGATACCATTCTGGAGTTTAACTGGCCGGAATGCCTGAGCATCATGCAATATGATTCCGTTTCCGGTGAGGAGCTTACCCCTTACCGGCGTTTGGAAGCAGGGAGCATAAAAAGTTTTATTGGAAGATGTCGGCCCTACAAAGTTCTGATCCACAAAAAAATCCCCATCCGTTCGGTGGAGATTGAGATGAAACCGGCTTACTATGAAGATTACCTGAAAGAGCAGTATCCTGATAAATATGCCAGCCCCCTGGGTGCCTTCGCATCTGTCGGGCAGACAATGGATTTTCTTGAAATGTCCCGTCTTCTCTGGCAGGTAAGGGACTACCGCGGAAAAGGAATGGCGGCAAACCTGTTCTATGAAGCCAAGGTTGCGGAAGCGCTGTCGCTTATTGTGGAACGGGACAGAGCCTTGCAGAAAAAACAGGAAGCTAGGAAAAAGCTATCCGCAGAAGACACCCAGCTATTAAGAAATCTTGTCCTTTATCTGAATGACCACTGTATGCAGGAACTGCCCTTAGAGCAGATTACGCAGGTGGCATGTATGGGGGTACGTAAGCTCCAGACTGCTTTTAAGGAAATGTACGGCTGTACCATTACGGAATACATCCAGCAGCGCCGGATGAGCCAGGCAGAGAACTTGCTGGCAAATACAGAGCTTTCCATCGGACAGGTGGCACAAACTGTTGGGTATACAAATGCCAGCCGGTTTGCTGAACTCTTCCGCAAAAGCACGGGGCTGCTGCCTGGGGAATTTAGAAAAATGGCGCAGAACATGCAGCTACTATCGGACAACAGCTAGAAATGCACTAGATAGCGGAAGGAAGCTTCTCACCTCATTCAAATGCTTCGGCGCGGTTTTGCCCTCTGGCTGGGGTCATGGCCTTTCAGGCTCAGCCCCACCTGAACAAAACCGAAATCTAGCAGGATGAGGTTCTTATAAACTTTCAAAAAGAGGATTTCCTCGATCAGTTCACATTGTTCTACTTAATATAACTTATTCTTTGGCAGATTTTTTGTAACTCTTGAGCATTATTGCCTAATATTCTAACAAGATATCCTTCATCTTGAATACAAGTAGCACCGCCTTCTATATTCTGATAGCTATCCATCAGTTTTCTTACTTTCACTATCCAACCCTCTTTTTTATTCATATTATAGAGCAAAAGCATGGCAAGATGCGTATAACCTTCGTACATGCCAGTTCCATTCATTTCAGTTTGTTTTGGGTTAAATCTGGTATTATCTCGATATACTAAGATTCCCTTTTTTCTAACATGAACGATAGAATGATAATAATGATATTCAAACCGTTCCTTACATGCACTTCTACCACAGGTGAGAATTTCGCACATTTGAAATGCGGACGTTCCATCCTGCAATTCCACATCTAATCTATTTTCGAAAGAAGAATCTTTATAAGGAATAACCGGAAGTGGATTATAATTTAGAAATGCATGGGATTCTACATATATTTCTGTTTTTCTTATTGCACAACCATGTTTCATCTTATGTATTTTTTCATAGGACTGAGATGAAAGTTCCATCTTAGTATCCTTGGAAACAATTACTTTAATTTCCTGAACATCCCCTTCCATTATACCTGCCGAAACAGACAGAAGCATTACTATCATTGTTTCATATTCGTCATAAAAAGGAGAAATAATTTTAAAAGGTGCAGTAAAAAATAAATGCTTCAATATAGTCTTTCCGTTTTTGATGCCAGTTGTTAGCTGGAGTTTGGAGGTCTGTCCGTATGGATTTTCAATAAATCTTTCTGGTTTTAACTGTTCATTCTCCTGGATTGAAAGCAGCATTTCTTCAGACCCCCTCCAAAAGAACATGATGTTTTATCCAATGAATTATTTGATCTGTTCCCTGACATTTCCTTATATTCGTGAAAACAAATGGTCGATGCTGTCTCATTTTCATTGAATCAGCTTCCATAATTGCAAGATCTGCTCCTACATACGGAGCAAGATCCGTTTTATTAATTACTAACAAGTCTGATCTGGTAATTCCGGGTCCGCCTTTTCTGGGAATTTTATCGCCTTCTGCTACATCGATTACAAAAATTGTTGCATCTGCCAATTCAGGACTAAAAGTAGCTGATAAATTATCACCTCCACTCTCTATAAACAGTATCTGTATATCTGGAAATCTCACCATCAATTCATCAACAGCCTCCAAATTCATTGAAGCATCTTCGCGTATTGCAGTATGTGGACACCCCCCAGTCTCTACTCCCATAATGCGTTCTTTGGGAAGTACACCGTTTTTGCACAAGAATTCTGCATCTTCTTTTGTATAGATGTCATTAGTTATAACCCCTATACTATATTCTTTTGACATTTTTCTAGTCAGACACTCAATAAGTGCTGTCTTTCCGGAACCTACCGGACCCGATACCCCTATTTTTATACTTGCCATATTAACCTCCTTTATAAAAAATGAATTGATCTTTATACGGATCAGGACATATACAATCTGGTATAAAGGCATTCATGCTGCATACACCTGATTTCAAAGCCCGGAGTACTTCTGCAGAAATCCTCTTCACCCAAGTCTTCTAGTTTTTCCATTAGTCTTTCGAAAACCGGATAGAGGCTGCTTAAAATTTCCTGACCATTGCTTTGCTTTAATGGAACTGACTTCACTAAATTTGTTACCATTAAAGATGCCTGGGCATAAAGGAAATGTGCACAGGCATCATATTGACTTATTTGTACAGACTGGCAGAATACACCATATGCAATGGCATAGTGGTGCTCCTTTTCCAGTCTGTATCGTTTAAAAACTGAATTCTGATTTTTGAGGTTCATGGCATCCACTGCTTTTAAAAATCTGGACCCCAGCCTGAGACTGGCAAGACGTATCTCCTCAGCTGCTTTAGAGGCTTTCATGATATCTTCCAGCTCTAATATTTTCGGCAAGTTATTAAATGAGCTGTAATGGTAAGCAAGCTTGATTCCTAGTAATTCAGAGTTTAGCAGATTTAATTCCAGGCTGCTTTCTATGTAGCTCTTTGCTTCTGCTTTTCCAGTAATCATACCCTTTGCAATATAAGTTTCCATTCCATAAGAATGAGCATATCCGCCAATTGGAAATAAAGAATCATTAATTTGAAGCAATAAATATTTTCCCGAATCCCACATTTTTTCTCCTGTATTTTCCAAACATAGTTTAATGCACATGTTGATGAATGCTGTTGGATATTCTTTTCTTCAAATCCACTTTGAGGTTCTCTTTACTAACAACAATACCCGGCAGTTTCTGAAGCATTTTCAAAGTCGGTTCATTATAAGGTGTGATAAACTGCATATTTTCTGTGCCCCAGAATAAAGGAGCATGCCTGTTTCCTATTTCATAACATAGTTTGGGTAATGCTATCTGGTCAGATACATGGATTACAAGGACATCAAAAGGCAATATATTTACAGCTACCACTGTCTGTTCATCCATATAGACCACATCATCCTGACCCAAACCATCCCTGTGTATCTGAGGTTCCAAAATCAATCCTAGTTCTTTCCCGTTTCTGGTTGTTTTCCGCTGTATCCGCTTCTGAATTTCATCCCATTCCACATCTATATAATCCACTTGCCGACCAGCCGCAGACAATTCTTTTAGATTTCCTATTACTTTTTCTGATCTCATAGCAGCCCCTTTCTTTTCTTACATAATTTCTCCCTGATATGATTACTAAAACAGATGATAAAGCTGTGTCATCGGCAGGGTTTTTGCAGCCTTTGACGTGATAGGTACTCCGTCAGCTGTGACCATATAGGTTTCCGGATCCACTGTTATTTCTGGCATTGCATCATTTAACTTCATGTCCTTCTTCCCGATACTCCGGCAGCCGCAGACAGGACGCACGATTTTTTGCAAACCCAGCTTCTCTTTTATACCAAGATCCATTGCCGCTTTTGATACGAAGGTAATAGATGTATTATATTTGGCTTTCCCGTCCGCGCCAAACATATGACGGTAACTCACAGGCTGAGTCGTGGGTATCGATGCGTTGGGATCTCCCATTTTAGCAGCTGCAATCATTCCCCCTTTGATAACCAGATCAGGTTTAACACCGAAAAATTCCGGACTCCACACCACCAGATCCGCTAATTTTCCTACTTCAACAGATCCGGTATACTGATCAATACCATGAGCAATTGCCGGATTGATAGTATATTTGGCAATATATCTTTTAACTCTGTTATTATCTTTATATTCATAATCCTCTAAAAGACATCCTCGTTCCGATTTCATCTTATGGGCTGTCTGCCAGGTTCTTGTAATGACTTCACCAACACGTCCCATTGCCTGAGAATCCGAGCTCATCATGCTGAAAATTCCCATATCATGCAGAACATCCTCCGCTGCAATTGTCTCCGGACGTATTCTGGAATCTGCAAATGCAACATCTTCCGGTATCTTTTTGTCAAGATGATGGCACACCATCAGCATATCCAGGTGCTCATCAATGGTGTTTACCGTAAATGGCATCGTCGGATTCGTAGAAGAAGGTAACACATTTGGAAATTGTGCTGCTTTAATGATATCCGGTGCGTGTCCGCCTCCGGCACCCTCTGTATGATACGTATGTATGACCCTCCCTTTTAAGGCTGCAATTGTATCCTCTACACAACCGCCCTCATTAAGTGTGTCGGTATGGATGGCAACCTGCACATCATAATCCTCTGCGACTGTGAGACATGCATCAATGACAGCCGGAGTAGCTCCCCAGTCTTCATGAATCTTAAGACCAATTGCACCGGCATATATCTGCTCTTCTAGTGGTCCATAGGAAGAGCAATTGCCCTTACCAAGAAATCCAAGATTGACAGGATATTCGTCTGCCGCCTGTAACATCCGTGCTATATTCCAGGGACCAGGTGTACAGGTCGTTGCATTTGTTCCATCTGCCGGTCCGGTACCTCCGCCAATCATTGTTGTAATACCGCTGTAAAGTGCAGTATCTATCTGCTGGGGGCTGATGAAATGAATGTGCGTATCTATTCCACCAGCTGTTAGAATCCTGCCTTCAGCTGCTATTGTTTCCGTAGAGGCTCCAATTGTCATGCACGGAGTCACATGATCCATAATATCCGGATTTCCTGCTTTGCCGATTCCTTTAATTTTGCCATCTTTAATACCAATGTCAGCCTTGATGATTGCTGTATAATCAATAATCAGAGCATTTGTAATAACCAAATCCAGATCGCCGTCACTGCTTGTTGTATTCACAGACTGTCCCATTCCGTCCCGGATTGTTTTTCCACCCCCAAACTTTACTTCATCTCCGTAGCAGGTAAAATCTTTTTCTACTTCTACGTATAAATCTGTGTCAGCCAGACGCACATGGTCACCTGTGGTAGGTCCATACATCATTGCATATTTCTCTCCGCTGACCCGGCAGTCGGATACTTCCCAAGTATATTCTTCCCGAAGAACCGCTTTCCCTCTGGTCCGGTTATTCAATCCATATACCTCTTTTCTGCCCCCAAGTTCAACCAGAAACACTTCCTGTTCTTCACCCGGTTCAAAACGCACAGATGTACCTGATGGAATATTCAGCCTCATGCCAAATGTCTGATTTCTCTCAAAAGAAAGTAACCGGTTTACTTCATAAAAGTGAAAATGGGAACCTATCTGAATTGGCCGGTCCCCCAAGTTTGTAACTCTGATTTTGCGGCTTTTCTTGTTCTTATTTAATTCTATTTCCCTATGTGTGGAAATAACGGCTCCTACCTGCATGTTATCCTCCCTGTTTATCTCTATCAGAAATTGTTCCTTCTTTTTTCTATTGAATTGGGTTATGTACCGTAACTAATTTTGACCCATCTGGAAAAGTTGCTTCAACCTGTACTTCATGTATCATTTCAGCCACACCATCCATAACATCTTCTTCAGAGAGAAGTTTTGTCCCAAGCATCATCAATTCCACAACCTCCTTCCCATCTCTGGCAAGTTCTAACAGTTCGGCACTGATATATGCGACAGCTTCCACATAATTTAGCTTCAATCCCCTTGCCTTTCTCTTTCCCGCAAGCTCTCCTGCTGCATGCAGCAATAATTTTTCTTGTTCTCTTGGACTTAATCTCATATCTCTTCCTCCAGTTCTTTCTGTTTCAATATAATTACAAAACCAGCTATTTTGTATTAATAAAGCAAAAAAACGCCCCGATAGGATTACCCTATCGAAGCGCCTTTACTTCTTTGAAAGTATCATACTCCCAAAGAATATATTTGTCAAGAGACTCAAATTCCAAATCTGCCTCCATTTACGGGATAACCATATACAGACCCATCCTTTATCCTGATCTCATCTTTCCAGGGTAATCGGTATTGTCCCTGTGCAAGATCCTGGATGTAAGTCAGCCCGGTATCTTTTTCACCACCCGGCTTTGCTACATAACCCCGGCTTCCCAGATTATAAATATTATTTTCCAGACCCCATGTCCGTCTGGCTGCATCTGCTTTTTCCGGATAAATCTCTGCGGTTACAATTTCCCATGGATTTCTATGCCCCTGCACCAGCGTTGTTCCATCAAAATTACATACCTGGCCTTCTCCAAAATAATAAAAGACACCGTCATAACCAGCAAGATTTACAGAGATAGTATACATCAGATTCTGCCATGCATTAGATCTGTTTGTTAGAATCCATTGGTCATTTACCTGTGTACTGTAACCCGATATACGTATGTAACAATTACATCCTTTATATGCGGCTTCTCTAGCCAGTTCCGGTATCATGCCATCATGACAGATACATACGGACAGCTTGCTTCCTCCTGGTCCGTCGCATACCGGCATGCCAAGATCTCCCGGATACCACGGTTCTATCGGATTCCATGGGAAAAGCTTTCTGTACTTTAAAACGATTTCTCCTTTCGGATTAATAATAATTGCTGTATTATACGGATTTTTACCAGGATCTGGATTCCTCTCCATAATGGAAAATACACCGAAAACTCCTGCTATTTTACACGCTTTCGCAAAAATATCTGTTTCTTTTCCCGGTACATCACATAAAAATTCATCCGTTAACCATTTTTTCGTATTTAGACCCTGCGTACTGTATTCCGGAAAAATAATCAGTTCCACCCCTGGATATCCTGCTTTTGTTGCATGTAAAGTTCTTACAATGCTCTCGATCTGCTGATCGATATCCTTCCTGGAGTTAACGATTGGTGCGGGAAATTGAATTGCTGCTGCCAAAAATCCACTTTCAGGTTTACTCATACTGCCTATACTGCCCATATTTTTTCCTCCTTTAACTTTAACCCGCGGGATTATTCTTTCTCCCCGCTGCTGACTACATATGATGAATGCACCGGCAAAACAAAGATTTTGCCATCTCCCTGATTCCCAGTACTGTTTACATCCATGATAAGTTCCACCACTTCCTGTATATCATCGTCCTCTACCTCTAAGATAAATGCCCGTTTTGGCAGCAGATAAAATTGATGAACGGAATGGTCCGGCATTTCATATGAGACTGCTTCCCGCCCTCTGCCATTTACACTCCTTCCCGTAAAACCGGGAAACCCATTATCTGATAATGCTTTTTTCGTGTCTGCTGCTTTATCCGGCCTGATTACAGCCAATATTTCTTTCATACTGATTCCTCCTACAACCCTCTTTCCCGGCTGCTGATGGTATATGCCTCTTCCACCGGAAGTACGAAAATTCTTCCATCTCCGATATTTCCATTTTCGCCTGTTCTGGCATGATCCATTATAATCCCGGCTACTGCATGCTCATACTTCTCCTCTGTTACAATTAACAGCATGGTTTTAGGCAGTTCATCGTAAAAAACAGAACCAACGGTTATCCCTTTTTGTTTCCCCCGTCCATAGACATCCATTTCCGTTACCGCATGGAATCCATGTCTGCCCAAAGCCTCTAATACCTGACTGACCCGCTCGGGACGGATGATTGCTCTTATCATAATCATCATAGAATGATTCCCCCTTCTTTTTACTTCCATACTCTGTCTTTTATGTTTAAAGTGCCAGCAATGCCTGAAGTACCCGTTTATCAAGACTCTCCGTATTACCCTCCATAACAATTCTGCCCTTTTCCATAACATAGCAGTGGTCGGCTATTTCTAATACAAATTCCAGATACTGCTCCACAATAAGGACAGCCATTGTTTCTTTTAACTTCATAATAATTCTTCCTATATCCTGTATAATAGATGGCTGGATTCCTTCTGTAGGCTCATCCAGGATGAGTACTTTGGGTTTTGACACAACAGCTCTTGCAATTGCCAGCTGCTGTTGCTGTCCGCCAGACAGATCTCCTCCTCTACGCTCCATAAAATCTCTTAAGACAGGGAAGGTCTCAAAAATAAAATCCGGAATCTTACTTATTTTACGGTTCGCTTCCATACCCAGTAAAATATTTTCTTTTACTGTCAGCTGCGGGAAAATTTCCCGCCCCTGAGGAACATAGCCTATCCCGGCTTTTGCACGTTCATACGATGGTTTTTTCGCAATACTTTTGTTATCCAGTACAATATCGCCGCCAGGGGTCTGCACAATTCCCATTATGCTTTTTAGCGTTGTGGACTTACCCACACCGTTCCTGCCTACCAAACAGGTAATATTTCCTTTTTCAGCCTTAAGGGAAACATCGAATAATACTTTACTGTTCCCCCCGTAAGTGGCCGTTATATGTTCCAGCTTCAGCATATTATTCTCCTCCCCTTCCCAGATAAACATCAATTACCTGTTGATTATTCTGTATATCATCAATGGATCCTTCACAGAGAATTGACCCTTCATGCAGCACAGTTACACCGGTGGATACATCTTTTACAAATTTCATGTCATGCTCTACCACGATAACCGAACAATCTTCATGAATAATTCTTAGTAGTTCCGCTGTCCGCTCAGTTTCTCTTCTACCCATACCAGCTACCGGTTCATCCAGAAGCATTAATCTTGGCTTCAAAACGCAGATCATGCTCATTTCAAGCCACTGCTTCTGCCCATGTGACAGAATACCGGGATATCGGTCCCTTTGCTCATACAGACCCACGAATTCCAGTGCATCTGCTATTCGCTCCTCCTCTTCGCTGGAAGTACTGCCAAAAACGGAATCTTTCAGGCTATGATCAGATGCTGCTGCCAGCTCCATATTTTCCCAGATAGTCAGGCTGTTAAAAATACTGGGCGCCTGGAATTTACGTCCTATTCCTGCATTTACAATTTTATGTTCTTTCATTTTGGGAATCTGGTGCACATTTTCACCGTCATGATATAAAATATTTCCTTCCGATAATTTATTCTTTCCACATATTGCATCCAGTAATGTTGTTTTTCCTGCTCCGTTAGGACCGATAAAAAAACGAATTTCATTTTTTCCAACAGAGGTGCTTACATCTTTTATGGCTTTAAAATCTCCAAATGTAATACTGGCATGCTGTATTTGAATAATTGGATCTGATACCTGTAAACCCATTACAATTCCCCTTTCCGTTATTGATTGTTCTTCTGTACTATGCGTCACTATACATTCTGAACTTCCAACTTTTCCTGCTTTTTATAATTTCGATTTGCCGTGTACCTTTTGATTCTGCCCGGGACATCTTTTAATGAAATTAATCCTCCCGGCAGGAAAAGAACGACTATGATAAACATGGCACCCATGAAATATGACCAGACTGCAGGAAAGCTTTCGCTGATCAGACTTTTTGCAAAGTTGGTAACAAGTGCCCCGATCACAGGACCGATTAATGTTCCTTTTCCTCCGATTGCCACCCAGATTACCATTTCAATGGATGGAGATATATTGACATCATTCGGTGATATGATACCAACCTGGGGAACGTACAAGGCACCTGCTATCCCGGCTAACAGAGCAGATAAACAATATACAAACACTTTATATGCCGTTGGGTTGTATCCCATGAATCTGGTTCTGTTTTCTGCGTCCCGGATTCCCACCAGTACTTTTCCGATTCTTCTCTTGATCAAAACAGAACAACATACAAATGCGCTAAGCAGAAGCAACAGGGTGGCATAATAGAGAACCAGTTTCGTAACCGGAGAGTTAACCGGAAGTCCAAAGAATGTAGTGAAGTTTGTCAGCCCATTAGAACCACCCAGATATTCCTGCATTCCTATGAGCAGTGTAGCAAGAGCAGCTGCCAGTGCCTGTGACAAGATAGAAAAATACACTCCTTTAATCCGATTCAGGAAAGTCAGGTATCCGATTAGCGCAGCCAGAATCACCGGTACCAATACCACCATAATAACCGTCATTACATTGCTTTGAAAAGGCGACCAGAATGCCGGCAGGCTGGCAATCCCACTCCAAGTCATAAAGTCCGGCAGTCCCCCTCCTGCTGCTTCCATCTTCAGATGCATTGCCATACAATAGGCACCCAGTCCAAAAAAAACACCATGCCCAAGGCTTAAAATACCAGTAAAACCCCAGATCATGTCAAGTCCGATTGCCACCAGAGCAAAACACATATATTTTCCCAACATATTTGTGCGGAATCCTGTCATAAAGAGCGGCGCTGCAGCCAGGAATAAAAAGACAACAATACTTAAATTCCGTTTATTCAATATTTTATTTTTCATATTCTCCACTTCATCCATCCCCTTTCTACTCATCCAGCGCCCGGCTGCTAACTGAAAAAATTCCCTTAGGCCTAAACTGTAAAATTAAAATAACTACCGCAAAAATACAAACTTTACCAAGTGAAGCACTACTGAAGAATTCAAAAGAAGTACCCCCCAGTCCAATCACAGCCGCTCCGATCACAGATCCGATAATCCTTCCTACTCCACCGACTACAACTGTCATAAAGGTATCTACAATATATGTGGTTCCAATAGTAGGTCCAATGGGTCCTAAAAAAGTAATGGCACACCCTGCGATCCCAGCAATCCCGGATCCTATTGCAAATGTTCCCGCATCAATCATTTTGGTATTTACCCCTAATCCGGCTGCCATCGTTCTGTTCTGCATGGTTGCCCGGATATTCCTGCCATGCCTGGTTCTGTACATGATAATTCCCCACACTGACACACATAGAATGCATATCATTAGGATAAAAAGCCTTTTGTAAGAAAACGAAACGGTTTCAGCAACATGAAGGTTTTGGTCCAAAAAAGACGGCGCATCCACGCTCACATTGGAAGATCCGAAGATGCTTCTGGCCATCTGTTGTAATACCAGACTGATTCCCCAGGTAACCAGCAGACTGTCCAGCACTCTTCGATACAAATGCCTGATAATCAGTCTTTCCATCAGCAGACCCACTGCACCTGCAACAACAAATGCTGCAATAAGCGATACAAAATAGTATGCATCAAATAAAGATTCCGGCAGCCATGCTCTAAAAATATTCTGGATTACATAGGTGGTATAGGCACCGATCATAATAAATTCTCCATGTGCCATGTTGATAACTCCCATTAATCCAAATGTGATTGCAAGCCCCAGAGAAGCAAGCAATAATATTGATCCGACACTCAGACCATTGAAAAGCTGTGATACTACCATAATATTTCATCCTTTCCTTCATACCGCATCACAAGCGTACCTGTGATACGGCTTATAAAGTTTTTACTTACCAAGTCCGGCTTCTTTTGCCCAGGCGTATCCGATTAACCATGGATCCGGTTTCACACGGTCTTTTGTAGCCCATAGCTCATCAATCTGACCGCTTGCATTTGCTTTTCCGATGCTTACCTTTTTATATAAATGATGTGTTTCCGGATCTATAGTTACCAGCCCCTCAGGTGCCTGATAAGATATTTCACCGCTTTCACAAGCTTTAATTACAGCATCTACGTCAAAAGTTCCTGCTTTTTCACATGCGGCTTTCCAAAGATAGACACCGTTATATGCATCCTGTATCGGGTCATCCGTTACTCTGTCCTCACCGTACAGTGATTTATATTTTTCTACAAAAGTCTTATTTTCTGCTGTATCGGTAGTCTGAAAATAATTCCAGGCAAACAAATGTCCTTCTGCATATTGTGCTCCCATTCCCCGAATATCTTCTTCACAGCAGCTAAAAGAAACAGTTTGGATTTCTTTGGGGGAGAGGCCGGCATCTTTATATTGTTTGAAAAATGCCACATTAGAATCTCCATTAATGGTATTGATTACAACGTCCGGCTTCGTCTGCTGTATTTTAGTAAGTACTGTACTAAGATCGGTATGTCCAAGTGGAATATACTCTTCTCCCACGATGTCAAAACCATAATCTTTTGCCAGTGCCTTCATGATTGTATTTGTAGTTCTGGGATATACATAATCGGAACCAACCAGAAATACCTGTAATTTACCATCCCCGCCTTTGTAGTTTTCCATTAAGTAATCTACCGCTGGAATCGCCTGCTGATTGGGGCATGCGGCAGTATAGATAATATTGTGGGACGATTCCAGCCCTTCATACTGAACCGGATACCACAGCAATCCATTATTTCCTTCAAATACGGGAAGCACTGCTTTTCTGCTGGCTGAGGTCCAGCATCCAAATACGGTTGCCACGTTATCATTCGTCAGCAGCTTTGTGGCTTTCTCTGCAAATACAGCAGAGTCAGATGCTCCATCCTCTTTTATATATTCAATCTGCTTACCCAGCACCCCACCCTGTTCATTGATTTCATCAATTGCCATCACCACGGCATCAATCATTGGCATTTCCGCCATTGCCATTGTCCCCGTCATAGAGTGGAGAATTCCCACTTTAACCGTATCACCGTCAGGCAGATTGCTTTGTGCCATATCTGTTCTCTGGCTTTCTTTCCCCGCTGCTGCGGTTTGGTTTGACGTGCTTTGTGATGCACCACTCTGTAATGCACATCCCGTTGCTCCTGTTCCAAGAGCTGTTAAAAGCCCTACCGATAATACACTTGCCAATAATCTTTTTACTTTCATCTTCCCTTCACCTCTTACTTTCCGATACAAAAAAAGCTGCCATAATTTTTACATTATGACAACTTTGTCGACTTTTGTATTCGATTTATGAATGATTACAATTTACTTTCAGCAGTTGTTTTCCTCCTGCTGTATGTACTTATCTTAAAACAAAATGCTCAAAATGAAAACCTTAGAAATCCGGTATTTTACATGACTATACCGGAAAATTACTTTTCCTGCCCTTTTTCCGGTATTGAAGCGGTGTACTTCCTGTATGATTTCGAAATATTTTTGTAAAGTAATCAATTGTACTGTAGCCCAGTTTTTCGCTTATTTCATATATTTTCATCGTTGTATGGAGCAAATCGTTTTTCGCATATTCTATTTTTGTCTGTATGATGTATTCATTTAAAGTAAGTCCATTTTCTTTTTTGAATAATTTACTCATATAATCACGGCTTAATCCCATCTCCATTTCAAGATTTTCAATAAACCCGTTTTCACATACATGCAACGAGGTATATTTCATAATACGCAGATCCAGGAAATCTTCCCGGCTATTTTCAGACAGGGCACGAAATTTTTCACGGCAAATCTCCGGTATGAAATCCCCCCGCGTTTCCGACACTTGCAGTTTATCCAAGGTATCTCTGGCGATCTCAAGAGTCTCCTTTATGTTAATATTTGTATAGGGTTTCACCAGATAATCCAGCGCACCTAGTCTCAATCCCTCCCTTACATATTGAAAGTCACTGTATGTACTGGCTAACAGTACAGGTATTTCGATATTACGCTGTCTCATGATTCTGATTAACTCAAGTCCGTCAACGATGGGCATTCGGATATCTGTAATTACCAGATCGAATGCTGTATCCTTCTCCAGAAGTATAAGTGCTTCTTTCCCATTGCATGCAATAGCACGAATTTGGAAATCAATTTCATTCCATATCTCCATTCGGGACATAAGATAACTAATCGTTTCATCATCTTCTACAAACAGAATATTATACATTTTTCAAACCTGCTTTCTCTAAAATTTTACATGCTTCTTCAAAATTGAATTGAAGCACTGCATCTTTGAGATTTTCGAATTCTTCTTTTTTCATAGATTTTACCAACTGCTTTTCTATGACTTGAAAGAAGTCCCCTGCGCTAAAATCTCCATCTCCCAGTAACTTTTGTAATTTTATTATTAGTTCTGAAGTGTTATTTTCCAAAGGAATACAGACATTGTTCAATAAATCATTATCTGCTTGCGCCTTTTGAGTATTTAAGAATTTTTCCATCTCTTCCGTTGTCTTCTTGTAGATACTTATAGTATCCTTTCCTGTTTTCTCCCACAAATTTAGATTAAATGGATTTTGATTTCGGATCTCTTCCATTTTTATTATTTTTTCCATCAGAAAGTCCGCTCCTATCGTTCCGCAGATCCCCTTCATTGTATGCAGCTGCAATCCCAAATCCTTTTGTTCCATGTTTTCCTGTCTTCCCAGTGTTAAAATAAATCCTTCGTATTTATTCATAAACCTTACCAGCAGTTCCCGGTAAAGCTGCATATCCTCCTGAAAGCGAAGGCTGCATCCTCGAATGTCCAGATAATACACTGGTCTTTTCTTGCAGATATTACCAGTTTCGGAAAATGAGCCAAAAGACTTTTCCCTATTCTTTTTATCCAGATAAAACAAGGCCATCTGTGCCAGTGCCTCTGTTTGGAACGGCTTTACCAGATAATCATTTATTCCAGCCTTTTTTGCCCTGTCAAATGCAGACTGCTCTGCGTCGCCTGTCAGAGCAAGTATACAAGTATCTGCATTCACACCGTGATTCCTAATCTCTTTCGCCGCTGTGAAACCATCCATCCCAGGCATGCGAAGATCCATAAATATCAGATCAAACTTAACACTTTCTGCCTTTTTTACCGCTTCCCTGCCTTTTACCGCTGTTGATACTTCGAATTTCAATTTTCGAAGTATCTCTTGTTCCATAATCAAATTGGTCTCATTATCATCCACCAGAAGTACTCTCTTATCTTGAAATACCGGAAAAAAAGATGTGATTTCCACCTTTTTATTTTCTGAATCCACTTTATTTTCGTCCCCCCTCTTCATTGGGATTATAACCGTAAATTCACTTCCTTTTCCGTATACGCTTTTTACACGCAATGTTCCCCCCAGGAACTCAGTCATTCTTTTGCTGATATTTAACCCTAAACCGGTTCCGCCATATTTTCTGGTAATCCGCTCATCTGCCTGGGTAAAGGACCGGAAGATCTTTTCAAGCTCAGACTGTTTGATACCAATACCCGTATCCCGGACATGAATTTTAACTTCTTGACTTTCACCCTCCAACTGTCTGGCTGCTGCCTGAACAGCTACCTTACCGCTGCCTGTAAACTTCAATGCATTTGAGATAAGATTAACTATAATCTGATTTAATTTCCCAGCATCGCCCTTTAATATTTTACAGGAATTTTTTTCTAAGGATATCTGAAATTCAATTCCTTTGTACGTTGCCTGGGGAAGAAATAACTCTTGCATATGCATGAAAAGCTCACTTAGATTAAAGTGAATTTCATCCAGTTCATATCCTTTTTTCTCAATCTTAGAAAAATCCAGAATATTGTTGATTATAGAAAGCAGGTTCTTTGATGACCTGGAGATATTTTCCACATAGCTTTGCTGGATATCATCCAGTTTTGTATCAGCCAGAAGGTACTCATATCCGATTATTGCATTTAAAGGTGTTCTAATTTCATGGCTCATGCTTGACAAGAAATCACTTTTTGCACTGCTGGACTTCATAAACATCTGATATACCTCGTTAAATTTCTGTCCCAGTAGCTGCATTTCACTTGAGCCAAACGGATTGAGAAATGGCTGGCTTTCATCGATGCCAGAAATATTCCTTATTTTTTCCGTATAAGTCTGAACTGGGAGAACTACCATTTTATAAAATATAAAGAACATCACTCCAATCATACCCATTAACATAAATATCAGTATTTTCTGCAATTGCATTGCCATTCTTGTCATTATCCTTGCCTGGGAAAGCTCCATACTTAACCTTTGATTCATTGCATCCTGAAAATCAGAAATGGAATCGGTAATTATATTTTTACTCGTTTCATATTCCTCGCTGAACACCAGATCTTTAGCCGCAGCAAGTGCCTCTTCTTTAGTCATCTCCTTTTCTGACGTATTTAAGATATACCCGGATACCTCTTTTGGAAGCCGCTCCCCGTACATGTGGAGGCCTTTTACGGTCAGTGCCATTGCGCGGTTTTCCATGCTGATCAGCAGGTCAGAATTCTGTTTTGCTATATTTAAAAGCTTCATTTCATAGACAGGAAGATCAGACTGCGCCAGCTGATCAATTGCATTATCTCTTCTTTTATCCAGATTAACTTCGTTCCAATAATTCTGCATATTATTTATATTCCCAGTCACAACAAATTTCCGGACTTCATTTGTCAGGAAAACGGAAGCATCAGCAAGCTGCTGGCTCAATTGAGTATACCTTGATTTCCGGTATTCCGCAGCCTGTTCATTATCTATTTTTTTATTAATAAATGCTACACTGTATATCAGCATTACATTCATAATTACTAAAATCGTACAAAGTATCATATTGATCCATTTCTGGCTGATCTGTTTTCCAAACATTATTCATACCTCCACTCTTAAAAAAATATTGTAATTTTTAATATACTTATATATAATGTTACAAATACAAACTGACATTATCTGATTCATGAAAGGAGCACTACCATGTCAACATACGTTAATGATGATATCAATATCCTAATCGTAGATGATTCACCGGAACAGATTGCAGCAACCGGAACCATCTTAAAACCCATTGGCTGCCAGATCCGCGCTGCAAACAATACATCATATGCTCTTCGCCTGATTCAGAAGCAGATACCAACACTAATCCTCCTGGATATAAAAGTAGATGGTATGGATCGTTTTGAGCTGTGCAGGCTCTTAAAAGAATCACCCAAATATAAAGCGATTGCAATCATTTTAATGACAGCCAGTGATACGGAAGAAATCATACATCAGGGTTTTTCACTTGGAGCACAGGATTATGTTACGAAACCTGTTGTTGCTGCTGAATTGCTGGCACGTGTTAATGCCTATTTAAAAATTGCGGTACAGGCAAAAGAAATTTCCCATTCCTCCCGTGAACTGGATCAATTTTGCCATATCGTTTCCCATGATCTTAAATCCCCTTTGCAAACAATAAAGCAGCTAACCATGCTATTAACAAAGGATACTGAAAATTTTGAAGTTATTTCGCGTCTTATAGAAAAATCTGACCAAATTTTAGAAATGATTGACCGCCTGCTGGAACTGTCACGCTTGAGTTCCATAGAATGCCATTATTCTGCTGTAGATCTGGCCAAAACCTTTTCAGACACCATGATGGATCTCTCTACAAACCTTCCGGACTTTAGACTGGACTTTAGAATGGACCGCCTGCCTGTGATCTGGGGAGAAGCCACTCTCTTATGTCTTCTAGCTCAAAATATCCTAAGCAATTCCTTGAAGTTTTCCAAAAACCGCTCTGTTATCAAAATCCACATTTCCTGTATCTCCACAGAGAATTATCATACTATATCCATATCGGACAATGGTGCGGGATTTGATATGGAGTATTCACATAAGCTGTTCCACATTTTTGAGCGGCTTCATTCTACTACTGAGTTTGAAGGTGCCGGAGTCGGTCTAACCATTATTCAGAGGATCATGAAACGTCATGGGGGTACTGTCAGTATTTGGGGACAGCCGGATGCCGGTGCAAAGGTAACGCTGAAATTTCCTACTAAAGAGAGAATATTGTAATTTTATCTATAATAAATCGCAAAAAAGAGCAAAGAATTAAAAGCTTCTTTGCTCTTTTGATATTTAATGATACTATATTTTAAGAATAAATACAAGAGTGGCTTACTAGCTATTCCCAGATATACCTATTCCCAGAGAATCTCTGCATCTGTCAGCATGCATAATCTTATACCGTCTGCTGTAATGCAGCCTGGATACAACTGTTATACACACGCGATCACTTATAAGGCAGATTAGATTTTTATCTTTCTAACCACACTTCGGGGACTATACAGCTTGTTTCCGCTGATCATACGGTACCCCCGTACTTTGATATAGATTATCTTTTCTTTCTTTAAATTTTTAATTGAATATACAATCTTCTTTTTGCGATTGTATTTAGTTATATTTTTGATCGACTTCCATTCACCGTCAGCAGAAGTTTTCATCCATATCCTGTATCCAGATGCATTGGGAATCTGGTTAATGGTTACTTTGACGGTTTTCTTTGTATGACTTAATGAAATTTCTGGTTTCTTTAATGAAGTGCCAATGGCCATAGGCTGTGAGAATTTACCATAAATATAGCTTCCATTTTTCCTGGTATAGGTCCGGCGTTTAAAGTAATATACTCTACTGTGTTTGAGTTTGGCTATTCGTCCTCTATTTTTAGTTGTGGTAAGTACTTTTCGGTATTTTCCATTCTTTTTAGTAGACATGTATATCTGATAACCGCTGACTTTCTCTTGTTTATTCCAGTAAAGCTTCAGCGAGTTTTCCTGCCGCTGCATCACAACGAAAAGTTCCCCTTTACTATTTTCAGGTGCTACTACACTGAAATTCATAGACCTGGAACCCTGATAATTCCCAATACCTGTTATCACTGCTTTTCCCTGACCAATTTCAATATTTGATTCGCCTGGTTTACTATTAATCCGATAGTCCACATTTTCTATCAACGTCCGGTTTAGCAACGTATCCCGAACCACGGCCTGGGGGAGAACAGGTCTTCCATTATAAACTGCATTACTTAGATCAATTTGTATACCTGTATCAAAATTCTTAGGTAGAATGGTAAAGCTTCTGATAACAGTTCCATGATAATTTTTCTTAAAGGTTGCTATTGCTAAAGCTGTTCCGGCGTCAAGATTATTCTTATAAGAAATTGTATAATCCACATTCTTGCTTAAGCCCGGGATTACCACTTCAGGTTCCACTTTTGAACCGGTATAATTCATATCTGGTATATGCTCAATTTGAGGCAGATTACTGGAAACAATCTTAAAATCAATTTCACTGCTGCCCGTATAATTTCCGATACCCCAAATTTCAGCCTTACCTGTTCCCACATTTACATTGGATGATACCTGAATAACATAATCTTTTCTTTCTACCAAAACCACTCTCCGCTCTTTATCTGTTACAATTGCCGGAGGCAATACAGGCTGTCCAGTGTAAAAAGCTTCTCCCAGCATTATATCTACTGTATTTTGGAGATTTATATTTTTCGGAAGAATGCTGTATTCTTTTATAACGATGCTATTATCAAACTGGTTTTTACCAGATATAATTACCCTGCCTTGGCCAGCATTTACATTATCTGCTGTATTGTCCAGGGAAATCTCATAATCGTTGCCTTCTGTTAAAATCTTATCTTGAACAATATCTTTCACAATTACCTTTGGAAGCACCTCCATACCGGAATATGTGATGTTAGATACTTGTATTTCAACCAGTCTATCGTCAGACAGTATTCCTGATTGAATATTATAATCTTTAAAAATACTCCCCTTATAATTTCCAATACCAATAATTTCTGCATTCTGGCTTCCCGGGGTAATTCCATCAAAATCCGAAGCAAGCGACACTTTATAGTCCACATTTTCTGCTAGAATTTTATTGCCACTACTCACCTGTACTTTGGGCAATGCCAATTTACCAGTATAAGCCGGATTTTCTAATATTTTCACCTCAAAGTTACTTATATCAGCCGGACTGATCTTGAAAGTCCGGGTAACACTTCCCGTAAATCCCCCCTGAAAGTTTACCGTTACTTTTCCGGTACCGGCATTTACATTGTCTGAATAAACTATAGATTTAATATACTTTGCATCTATTGGATAACTGATGATTCCTGGTATAAGTGCAGGTGGAGCTCCCAAAGCAGGAAGCGGATAAGAAAAAATACCGGCATTTAGAGCAGGTTTTTGTTCCTGACCAGTGTAGACTGCATCTTGAAGCGGACTTTCCTTATATTCCGGAAGATGATTACCATAAATAGAGTCTGTCTGAATAGTATTTAGAAAAGCCATGACATAACTATCATTGGCATCAGGCTGAGTAGCCGGATAATTATCAGGATTTATTTCATCCAGCGATCTAGCCACAAAAGGAATTTCTTTTATAATGGAACCATCCAGATAACAATCCTCTCTGTCGTATTCGTTTGGAGTGTTGTTATATTGATTTCCGATCCTTGATACAGATACTTTCACATAAGCCTTTCCTTCTTTTAATGCCTTATCTGCACCTGATCCTGAATAATCAAAGTGCCCTGAATAATGAACTCCGTCAAGACTATATGAGATCTCTAAATAATAGCTCCCATCATATAGCTGCTTATCCACCTTACCAGAACTTTTTATTCTTGGCAGCTGCCATGAAATAATTTTTCCGGGAATCGGCTTTAAATAGACTGCTTGTTCGCTTATTAATTTATTTTCTGTATAGTCACCTTTTCCACTCTTATTTAATAGGAACGGATCTTGGGATCCATAAAATAACAGTTCATCCGGTAGACCTTCCAGAGTATAATAATCATTAATATTTGCCTGATGGCACATAAACGCTCTGGTAATATATGTCCCCATTTCCGGTCCCTGAATTGATTCCGAAGTATCCAAGGCAAAAATTTTAATTCTTCCTTTTTGTGAAATCGTACCAGGATAATAGTATTCCAACCGATAGTCGATCCCTTCCTTTAAAATCGATGTGCCCAATCGAATTTCAACCTGTGGCGTCATATCCTCCTCAGAAGCAAAATTGCAAGAAACGTCATTTACGAAAATATCCAGGTTCTGGCTGTCAAGCGGACATTTTTCTAATGGATTTATTTCAATTCTGATATTCCGGTCTGCAAAATAATCTGGAGCATCCTGATAATACACTCCATTTGTTTCAAATCCCCTGAGAAAATACTTATCGCCCTCCTTACGTACAGTTACGCGATAAGTGTCGGGATCAAGAACCTCACCTTCCAGTGTAATGGGAACTCTATAAGAATCTATCTCATTTATATATGTATTAATTACTGCATTTATCGTTCCCTTTGATCCATTTGAATAAGATACTGAAGCATCATTCAAATCAGGAAGTGTGAATTTTATGTCACGGTACCATGTCATTATACAGGAAAAATCTATCTCGAACTGAGGATTCGGATTGCCTTGGGCCACATAAATCCCCCATGAGAATCCAGATCCCTCCACGGAAGAAAAAGTCCCATCTTCACTTGAAATTTCATGGTAAAACCATGCTTTTCCCTCTTTATCAAGTGTATCTTCACCTACTATTTCTACCTTGTCATAGCCATTTTCAGCATTTTTAGTATATATGTATTCTACATCATTAAAAAGAATTTTTTCGCTATCCTCTTTAAACGTATCAGGATTCAGAGTAGCGGGTTCAAATATTGCCTTGTCGTGTTCCTCTGTATCAAGGTAAAACATTTCCTGACCTGCATAGGGTGGCCAAGTACTTGCTTCAGCAGATATTCCAGTTACAAAAAATAAAATCGTAACAAGCAGTAAAATATTTTTCCATACTATCTTTTTCATCCTACCATCCTCTTCTTACAATAGATTGTTTAAACCTTTACATGTTGCACTTAAATCTCTGTACTGTCTTATCTTACTGGGACATTAACTGTTAGTGGTTTATTTTTATCCCATACGTTTCCTAAGAGTTGTGCTTTTACAGTTAAAGTCTTTCCTGACATATTATCAGGTATTACGTAACTGGATGCATTAGAAAGCACAGTATTTCCATACATCCATTTCCATTCTATTCCTGTATATGGAATTTCGTTTTTACCTTCTAACAATTGTACAGAAGCATCTACTGTCTGCCCAGCGTAGATAGGACTCTCCCAGTCAATAATCTCACCACCTATATACGAATTAGTAGCCACAATCTCCCAGTATGACCTTAGATGTATTTTATAATAGGAAACAGGATTTGCCGCATTAGCACTTATACCTAGTATCATAGTCAGACATAATGCGATAATAATTACATTCTTCACTTTCTTAACTTTGGCTTTCATAAATTTCCCTCTCTCTTTATATGGTATATTTTAAGGTTACAAAACAGCATATTTATACTTCATAGATATCCTCCTCTCTTTGCATAATTGCTTTCTTCAACCACAGCATTTTTATGTCATTTACATGCTGTCATAAAGAAGTGTCAGTATAAATGCTATCTTCTCTTCTATCAACTTAGCTAAAAATATAAAAAATAACAATAGGTTGGCCTGATTTTACAGATTTTGGCTGAAAATTGCATTGAATGGATGTAATTTTTCATGTAAAATAAGATTAACAGAATTTTTACAATCATGTAGGGAATCGAGGAATTGAAATGAAAGTCGCTGTCATAGATGATCTTTTGGAATGCAGAATTGAGATACAAAATTGCTTACATCGTTATTTTGCCGAGCATTATGCAAATGAGGTTCTTTCTATAGAGAACTTCAGTAGTGGAGAAGCATTTCTTTCATCGTTTAAAAAAGACACTTATGAACTTATTTTTATTGACCAGTACATGGAAAAACTGACTGGTATTGAAACGGCACTGGAAATAAGAGAGATTGACGAACTTGTTACTCTGATATTCATCACGACCAGCCGTGACCATGCCATAGACGGTTATAAGGTAAGAGCAGGTGGTTATCTTCTGAAACCGTTTGCCTACATTGAATTTGAGAATACTTTGTCACTACTGTCAATAGCAAAATTAAGGAGTGCCCGATTCATTCGTGTGGAAGATGAGCAGATTCTCTTGCGTGAAATTCTCTGGTGTGACCTTGATGGGCACTACATACAGATACATACCGAACAGCGCAACATCCTTCGCTTTCGAATTTCATTTGGTAACCTATCGTCTATGCTGTTTAACTATCCACAGTTTTTGACTTGCTATAAGGGATGCATTGTAAACCTTGACCATGTAGAACGTCTGGATGAAATGGACTTTATACTAACAACAGGCGAAAAGATTCCCTTTTCTAAACGTAACAGAAAGAATATTGAAACAGATTATCACACCTATTTGTTTCAGAAAGCAAGAGAGGAGGAGCTTCTATGATAGACACTCTGATGATCATTTTATTTCCATATATGGATTTTATCCCATTTGCGGTGCCACGCTACCACATGTTCAAAGACAAGCTGCGTATTCCATTTCGTTACGTCATCGTGCTAATCGTCAGCGTGGCAACGCTCAACAGTCTGATCTTTTATCTGATCAATTCCGGTGGACATGAGATGGCAAAGCAATGGACAACTGTCATGCGCTATGGGTTCATGTTAATTAACCTTATACTATCCTTTACGCTGATTAGGGAAAGCTTCCAGAAGTTGATATTCACCTATCTGCTCTTGTTTGCATGGTCTTTCTTTGTATTTGGGAACGCAAACTACATCGAAAGTAGGTTTTTCTGGGATTTCTCCCAACAACATCCATACCTAATCTATAACATTGCTCGTGTAATCGTATACCTTATAACCTGCCCGTTCCTTCTTCATTTCTTCCAGCACACTATCCAGGATGCATTGAAAATAAAAGATGATGTAATGTGGCGGCACTTGTGGAAGATACCACTGTTTTCCGCCTTGTTCGGGATGCTTTATTGCTTCAGTGATGATGTTTATGCTTATGCTACGTGGGAGTTCATGGTGTCACGTTACCTGATGCTGTTGGGTACGTGCTATGTATCCTTTGTCGCATTGGAAGTTCTGATGATATCACGAAACCGTACACAGCTGGAGGAGGCTCTGAAATATGCTGACCAGAGCATAATTTACCAAAAAAAACAGTTTGACAGTCTGGCTCAGCACATGGACGAAATGAAAAAAGCAAGACATGACCTGCGCCAGCATTTGGCGGTCGTGCAGTCTTATATCGAGAAAGACGACAGAAAGGGTTTGCAGAATTATATCGACCTGTACAGAAGCGAGCTGCCAGCTGATGTACTGGAACTTTACTGCCGTAATGATGTTGTGAATGCCATCACGTGTTACTATGCAGGTGTGTCACGAGACAATAGGATAAACTTTGACGCCAAAATAGATTATCCTGACTTTATTTCCGTTACCGAAACAGACATGACCGTGCTGTTTGGCAATCTTCTGGAAAATGCCGTGGAAGCTTGTTTGCGTCACGCTGATGGTCAACCGTTCATAAAAGTTCGAATTAAACGGCATGGCAGCTCTGAACTACTGATACTAATTGACAATACTTGTAAAACATTAGTCCAATTTAGGAATGGAATCCCACTGTCATCGAAACGCTCTGGTGTGGGAATTGGTACAGAGTCCATACGGGATATCGTCGAACGTTACCATGGCACCGTTCGTTATGAACAACGAGCGGATATCTTTTATACTTCTGTCCTGCTGCAGTATGATATCCACTAGAAAGATTAAATGTATAAACCACATAGTCGATCCCCTAAGTCTCAAAATGCCGGTGGAGCCTGAAAATAATTTGTCTGAAAAATCGGCTCCACACACTATGTCATCAGCAATATTACTTTCTTATATTTCCAGTATTCTTCTGCTACCCACGTAAGTGGTAATGAAATATACAGCATACACTACCAGAACAAGAATCGTGCTAAAGCCTACAACCGATACCGCCACCGCAGTCTCAAGTCCCTGAAAATATCTGAATACGGACCAGACAACAATTGCTGAATGTAATAATGCTATCGCTAACGGAAAACCAAAATAGATGCAGAGTTGTTTCATAAGTGAGCATTTCATATCCTTTCTGGAAACACCTAACTTCTTCAAAAGAGTGTAATGCTTTACGTTATCTATCGACTGCGATAGTTGCTGAAGCGCTAAAACTGCGCCAGATGTAATCAGGAATGTGATCCCTAGGTAAATGCCCAGATATGTCAGAAGCAGGTTATCTGAAGTAACAGAAATCAGTGCTTCCTGACGCGTCCACATGGTAAAGCTGTGGGGTGCTGATGTTAACCATCTCTCCATTAGATCAGATGCTGAATCTTTATCTTCTCCCACATAATTGTAATTTAAAATCCATCTTTGTTTGGCTAAACTATCCACTAAATACTGTGGAATAATGATTGTTCCCTGATCAATCAGCACATTACTATTCTCCTGTGCATAGTTCCAGATCCCATTTTCTGCTAAAGTCAGTGTTTTATCTCCTATGATAACTGGCTTTGGGCTCTCTCTGAAGATTTCCAATGGCTTTTTCATTTGTGGGAAAGTATAATTGACTGCAAATTCTCCATCATCGAGAGTCATATATCGTGCATTCTGAAGTGACAGCATGCGATTATAATCCTCAAGGCCTATAAATGTAATCGTGGCATCCGTTTCAAGATCCTGTTGACTCATCCCATTTACTTCTTCCATGAGTGCTCCTGTCAAAATATTATCAGTCACTTCTGGTGTAACATAAGTCCAGAAATACATATACTGATCTGTAAAACTATTGATATCAATCCCTGATTGTTTCAGATATTCCATAGGATCAGTTGCTGCTTTCCCTTGATCCCTCTGGGGCGCATAATAAATTGAACCGGTATAAGGTGTTGCTTTTTCAACTCCATTCATCACAAACTTACCGGAACCAGGACCAATCATCATCAGTGACATTGCTAAAAACAAGAGTACAGCGATCATTGAAACGGATCTTCCTTCCGTCTTAAGCCTTGTAGAAAACTGGCTTACCGTAAACATATTAAGACCGCAATAATAATATCTCTGATTATTCTTCATCGTCTTTGCCGCAATTCTAAGTGCCACACTAAAAAAGAAAACCGTACCAATAATAAGCAGTAATCCGCCTAGTCCAAGAGCACTGAAAGCACCATTGCCTGACATTAGAATGAAAACACCATATCCTCCAAGAATTAATATCAGTGACAGAATTGCAAGGAGTATAAGCGTGCCTCTTTTCCCTTCTGTTATAGTTTCATTTTTTCTGTCTGCATACAGCATATCCAGAAGACTCATTTTCTTCAATTCCTTAACATTAAACAGATGGACGAAGAAAAATAATATTCCAAAGAAAATGATACTTAGTACAATTGCCTTGCTTGAAATCATAAAGCTATACTTCGTCAGGCTCAGTCCGATAATTTTCGCTGTGGCCAGTGACAGGATTTGCCCAGCGAAAATACCAAGAACAATCCCTGCTACAAGAGAGAAGCCCCCAATAATGAATGTTTCCTTCATTAACATCCTGTTTAGATCTCCCCGCTCCATTCCAAGTGTCGCATAGACTCCCATTTCTTTTTTTCTGCGCTTCAGCAAAAAGCGGTTGGCGTAAACTACAAGAGCTCCCATAATAAAGCATACCAAGATCGAACATACAGTCAGTACACCTGATGAAAAGGCCAGGTAATTGAATGTATCTTCAAGACCAAGAGATGCAAACTGAGTACTTATGGAATTAAAGCTATAGAACAGACAGACGGAAAACATTAGTGTAAGAAAGTAGATAAAATAGTCCTTTGCACTTTTCCTCACATTCCTGGCAGCCAATATGTTAAACATTTTCTCTGAAACTGAACTTGTATTTTTTTTAGAACGCATGGCTCTTGTCACCTCCTAAGAAAGAAACAACCTGCATAATTTCATCAAAAAACATTTTACGGCTTTTTTCCCCACGCACCAGCTCATTAAAAATTCTTCCATCTTTGATAAACAGAATTCGCTTACAATGACTGGCCGTAAAAGCATCATGAGTTACCATCAGAATGGTTGCATTTTTTCTCTCATTCATAATATAAAAGCTTTCAAGCAGCATGCCGGCAGACTTCGAATCGAGTGCGCCTGTAGGCTCATCCGCAAGTATCAGAGATGGATTCGTCACAATTGCCCGGGCACAGGCGATACGCTGCTGCTGTCCACCTGACATCTCATACGGATATTTATCCAGAATGGAATTAATCTCCAGATCTACTGCAACCTGATTGGTAATCTCGGCAATCTGTCCCGGTTTTACACCATTAATTGCCAGAGCAAGCGCAATATTATCTCTTCCTGACAAAGTATCCAGTAAATTGAAATTTTGAAAAATAAATCCTAGTTCCTCCCGCCGAAAACGTGCCAGTTGTTTTTCATTTAGTGCTGTTACATTTTCATTTTTGATCACTATCTGGCCCGCTGTTGCATGGTCAATTGTAGAGATACAGTTTAACATGGTTGTTTTTCCACTTCCGGATGCCCCCATAATACCAATGTACTCTCCTTGCTCAACTTCAAAGCTTATATTATCCACTGCCTTTGTAATGCTGCCTTTACTCTTATAGAATTTTTGTAGATTTTCTACTTTTAAAATATGTTTCATTCCATGTCCTCCTTCATTAGATGTCATCAGTTTATCATGGGAATGAAAGTACTGCCACATCACTGCATAACAGATATATTTCATTTTTGAAATGTTTAAAATGTCCGATCTTCTTTTTCAGGTGCCATAGCAAGTTCCAGTATAACAGCCGTCCCTTTTTCATCCGAAGTAACAGCAATTTTCGTCCCAAGTTTTTGGCAAAGAATGTCACACAGATACAGGCCGATTCCCGTTGATCTTGGATATTTTCGCCCGTTTTCGCCTGTATATCCTTTTCGGAATACTCTTCCCTGATCCTCCAGCGGAATACCTATGCCGTTATCTGCAATCGTAAGAGTTACCGTCTTTCTTTTTTGAACCGCAGAAAATACTATTTCCGGTTTACGCTCCCTCGAACAGTACTTCACTCCATTTGAAATAATTTGACCCATTACAAATTCCATCCACTTGGAATCAGTAAGAACCATATACTCCAAATTACCAAACTTTGGTGTCACCTTTTCTGCTATCATGGACTTCGCCTGATTTTTAACTGCCTTCATAACGAGAGATTTCATTGATACCTCCCGGATCGTATAGTCCTCCTGAAGACTGCTGCTTTTACTGTAATAAAGCATCTGCTCTACAAATCCTTCTATTTTATCCATTTCCTCAGCAAGGCTTCTGGTAATATCGTTCCGGTTATTTTCAATAATAAGCTTCGATACTGCTATAGGGGTTTTCACCTCATGAACCCAGGTTTCTACATATTCCTTATATTCCTTTACCTCCCCCCGACAAGTGGCAATCTGATCATGTATATACTTCTCATCCCGGCGCAAAATCTCATAAATCATCTGTCCTTCCAAGAATGATGGCTCTTTCAGAAATTCTGTTAGGTAAGAAATCTCATCCAGATCCTTGGATGCCTCAAGAAGTCTATCATAAAACTCCTTCCTGGAAAGATAGTCCTGAATCAGGATAAGAAAAAATCCGGCAGCATAAAATACTTCTATAATGCAGGCTACTGCAAACGGAATAGCAATCAGCCATAGCAGCCATCCTCCGGCAGTCAGAACTAATGCACAGATAATGACAGATATCCAGCGATCCCTGCAATAGCGTATAAATTTCATACCAGATACCCCTGGCCGCGTTTCGTTGTCAGATAATCGTAAAGTCCAATATCTGCGAGCTTCTTTCTCAGCCGGTTGATATTAACAGTCAGCGTACTGTCCTCCACGAATTCCTCCATCTCCCACAGCTCTTGTATCAATTCATCCCTGGAAACTATTGTATCTTTATGATCCAGTAAGAGTTTTAAAATACCCAGTTCATTCTTTGTAAGTTCTACACTATGCCCTCCAAAGAATGCTTTACTTTTACCAATATCAAGCGTCAGACCTTTATGCATGAGTGTAAGACTGTTTTTGCGTCCATGAATCCGAAGAAGAACGGCCGTAATGTGCGCAAGCAGAATATGAACATTATAAGGTTTTGTTATAAAATCATCGGCACCCAGGTTCAGGCTCATCAATTCGTCCATGTCTTTGTCTGAGCTTGTAACAATAATTATCGGTACATCAGACTTCTCCCTAAGTCTTCGGCAAATATAGAGTCCATCGTGAACCGGTAGACTTAAATCCAACAAAACCAAATCTGGTGCCGCCTCCAATATATCCTCCGCAACATGTTCAAATTCCTCTGCAAGCATACATTCATATCCGTTTTTCATTAGCACACTGCGCAATTCTTCCCTAAGCCTTGGTTCATCTTCCACTATATAAATCTGTTCCACATTAATAAACCTCCAGTTATTTTACTATTATAGTTAATCTTTTACCTTTTATACTATATCTTTCATGGCAGAGTTCTCTCCAGATACGTCGCCAGTATATTATTTTTGTTTCTATTGCTAATATTTATTTTTGTTCGCCATGATGTTTCTATAACCTAAAGTTCATCAAGCGATTGTGCAACTGCTGGCCGTTTACAGATAGTAGACTGCAAATCTGCAGTTTTCATCATCTGGAAAAAATTAGGGAAGGAGTATGGCTAGGTTCACCCATACTCCTTCCTTTGTTAGGACTAATATCTTTTGATCTGCAGTTACGAGCAGCGTATGCATGTCAATTCCTACTCAATTCTTACAGTCTCCGTTTCACCTGTTGGATTCATTCCTCTACGGTGGATAAATCCAGACCGGTATATCCCGAATGTTATCCCCTCTGATTCTTGTTCTGCTCCATACAAATACCAATATCAAATTCATTAAGTTCATGTAATAACTCGATAAATGTACTTTCGTTATTTCCTAATGAAGAAAAAAATTTCATATCAATATTTTCTACGATAGGAAGTGCTTTTTTTAATATTTCTTGCCCTTTTGAAGTAAGACTTACAGCTTTTGCACGAGTATCTTTTGAATGTTCTTTTCTTGAAATTAAGTTATGTTTTTCTAGTAAATTTATAACCTGCGATGTTGACATAACGTCCATACCAGCCATTTTGGCTAACATTATTTGTGTTACCTCTTCTTCAAATTGCAAAGAATAACCTAATGAAGTTAATATGACAAACTGTGGGTGTGTTATACCCAGTGATTTCAGTTGCCTTTTTATCTCACTGTGCCATTTATTGTATGTTCTCATAAAGAGCAAGCCTGTTGCTTTTTCTGAATTTTCTTTATTTTTTGACGGAAATTCAACCATTATTTTCTACCTTGCTTTTCAAAAGCATGATAGCGTCCGGAACATCAGAGAAAACTTGTTTTAAGAAATTAAGCTTTTCGTTGTTAATTTCATCAGTTTCTAATCGGACAGTATGTTTAATATGTACTGTTGTATTATTACTGATTATTTCATGCCCAAAAAGAATACTTCCTATTGGGGTAACTGTTTTATCCCAAAATTCTTCATTCTCTTTCACAGATGTTAATAGATATTCCATTGGAGGCATACCTTCTAATTCCATTACTCCTTGAGAACCAGTTTGAAATCCTCCGTTAAGAGTTATGTTTTTTAAATCTTCTTCCCAAACATACCATTTTTCAATATCAGCATAGTTCTCCCATACTTGTTCTTTTGTTGCATTTACTTGTGCCATAAAACTAAATTCCATATCATACCTCTTTCTACAAACACTCAATATAGTTTGTGTATTTATTATATGTATACTTATAATAAATGTCAATATGTTTTTTGATAAATTTAGTAGTGTATGTGCGATAAACGCTACATACACTACTAATAGCTATTTTATTATCTTTCAGTTACTATCTTTATGAAGCGTCAACTCATACTGTGTAACCTGCTCTGGAAAGAAGGATCATAATGCCATTCGGTAAATTTCTGCAATCTCTTCCTTTGAAAATACCACCGGATTATTTGCTACTCCCGCCGCGGATACCTTCATACAGTTCTCCGCCATCCAGGGGATATCTTTTTCTGTAATCCCCAGACTGGAAAGAGTACATTCCAGATGGATTTTTTGCAACAGCGTCCTGATCCTATCCGCACAGTCCTCTGCGGTAAGACCCCCTAAAATCCTGGCGATCCTGCTGAACTTGCCTCTGTTCCCTTTATAGGACATTTCGACAACCACCGGAGTAAGGGCAGCCAGCCCCTGTCCATGAACGATATCCTTGCGTCCACTGGCTGGATGTTCCATACCGTGTGCCAGAGTGACACCTGCGGAATGGATGACCATCCCACCGATTGTACTGGCAAAAGTAATCTTTTCCCACCCTTCTTTTGTGGCAGTGCCTTCGTATACTGCCGTCAGATTATCGGCAATCAGCTGAATGGCATAGAGGCTCAGAGCATCGGTAAATGGCTGCGCAGTTCTGGAAGTGTATGCCTCTATGTTATGACACAAAGAATCAAACACGACAGACGCCAGCACCTTTTTCGGCATCGTCATCATACACTCTGGATCTACCAGGGATACTTTTGGAACGATTGCATTGCAGCGCAGGGATTTTTTATCTCCGTTTAGCGGATTTGTCAGTACCGCAAACCCATTTCCTTCCGAACCGGTGCCGCAGGTTGTAGGAACTGCCACCAATGGAAGGGCAATATCGCTTTGCTGCCGGTTATAGATATACTCATTGATATCGCCTGGATTTTTACTCAGGAAAGCAATCCCTTTTGCACAATCCATGATACTCCCGCCACCGATGGCCACCACTACATCACAGCCATTTGACCTTGCAAAGTCTGCACCTTCTTCTACCGTAGTGGTGAGGGGATTCTGTTTTACTTTGTCAAAAAGCACTGTAGCGATTCCAGCATTTTCAAGGCTGTGTTTTACTTTATCATAGACACCGGATTTCTTTGCACTGCTTTCTCCTGTGACTATCAGTGCTTTCCTTCCATACGGCTTGGTCAGCTCTCCTGCTTTAGCCACCTTTCCAGAACCAAACACCATACTCACAGGCAGATAGTATGTAAATTCCAGTGCCGGAATCTCCTCTTTGGCTGCTTCCGCTGACTGCACTACCTCTATTGCCTGCGATAAAGACAAATCCACCTGTTCATCCAATTCTTCTACGGAAACATCAATATGGGAAGCAAACTTTTCTTTGTATTTCAGCTTACAGCCTACACAGAAACATAGCCCCAGGATGCTCCATCCGCCCACCATGCCCCATTCTTGCCACACCAGTGCACTGCCGGAATTAGGGATCAGATACATAACCACCATAAATCCAGACATGAGAACCGCGACCCCCCCGACAATTTTATAGTGCGTTACTTTATAAGGCCGTTTCATTTCAGGCGCTTTTGATCTTAGGATAAGAAAAGAGATGGCAACCATGCAGTACGCCAGACAGCAGCCGAAGTTGCCCGCATCCACGATCCAGACCAGCATTTTGCGTCCTAAAAACGGCGCTGCAATGGATAATAAACCGATAAGGAGTAAAGCTGTAACTGGTGTCTTATATTTTTTATGCAGTTTTGTGAACACACGTGGGATCATGTAGGATTCTGCCATAGAGTACATGGCACGGCTTCCACCAATGAGAAATGAGTTCCAGCTTGTGACAATACCGCACATACCGCCCACGATTAATACCTTGGACATCATATTGCTACCGAATGCTTTTGCCATAGCATCTGCCGTTACCAGTCCGGACCCTTCCATGGATTTTGAGATATCCACGGCATTCATCACATAGCCAACTCCCAGGATGATCATCGCATAAAATATGATGGCCAAAACAATGGATAAAATGAGGATCTTTCCAACCTTCTTCAATGGCACATTAATCTCCTCAGCGGCCTGTGGAATTACATCAAACCCTATAAAGAAGAACGGAGTCACCACTGCCACGCTTAAGACGGATTTTAACATAGTCCCTGCGGATTCCCCCATGAACATCTGATTCTCCATATTTGTTAAATCACCGCTTATTGCAGAGGAAGCAATCAGAAGGATGCCTACGCCGCCGATGATGACTGTAAGGACAGTCTGTAAGATTGCCGCCGTCTTTGCCCCCCTGATATTGATGAAGGTAATAAATACAGCCACTGCAATCGCCACTGCCACCCAGGAAGCATAAATATCAAATCCGGCAACCGTGTACATATACCCTTTTAGAAATCCCGGGAAAATGTACTGGATAATAGTTGGCAGTGCACAGGCTTCAAAGCATACCACGCTTACATAGCCTAATATAATCGCCCAGGTACAAATGAATGATCCAATGGGACCCAGTGCTTTATAACTGAATACATGCTCGCCACCACACTGGGGCATGGCGGATGTCAGTTCTGCATAGGTAAGGCCGACGAAAAAGACCATCATGCCGCCCAGCGCAAAGCCAATCACAGCACCCAGCACACCGCCGCGCTGGATCCAGTCTCCGGATGAAACCACCCATCCCCAGCCAATCATGGCACCAAAGGCTATCACCAGAATATCCCAGGCACTGAATACTTTCTCAAATTCTGATTTCTTCTTGTTCATACTACCACTCCTCTCTCTTGCACATCCTTCTGGCTGTTAATCCGGAAACCTCAGATCCACCATCTGGAGCATATACCGGGCGGTCAACTCCCATCCAAGCACACTGCTGTCAATCATCATATGCCTGCCTTTCCGGTCTCCCCGGTAGGAGCCCGTCATGTATTTGTATCTGGCATGGAGCATTTCATCATGGTACTTTACCAGTTCGTCAGCCTGTTTCCTGCTAACCTTTTCCCGTTCCATCACGGACTGGATCCTTACCTCCTCCGGTGCATAGACAAAGAAATTAAGGCAGTCCCGGCGCTCCTTCAAGATATAGTTGCTGCATCTGCCTATGAGTACGCAGGATGTATTTTCGGCAAGCTTCTTGATGACTTCAAACTGGTTAAAGATGACCCTGTTCGTAAGATTTGCAAAACGGGGCCCGTACTGGGTTTCAAAACTATATAATACGTTGCCCCCTGCATCCGCCTTTTGGACCAGTTCCTTGTCTACACCAATCTGCTCCACTACCTGATCGACCAAATCCCGGTCATAATATTTAATACCCAGTGCCTCGGATATCCGTTTCCCTATCTCCGGACCGCCCGCGCCGTACTCGCAGCCAATTGTAATCACCATATGTTTCATATTCTTTTCCTCACTTTTCTTTTACCAGGGCTTCTACCGACTGCCTGATGATTTCACATGCCTTGTCGCAGTCAGCCTCTGTAATAATCAATGGCGGAACCATGCGGATAATATGCGCCCCGATGGCCGTGAGCAGCAGATGCCTCTGAATGCATTCATGTTTTACATCAACTCCGGAAACGGCATTGTCAAACTCGACGCCTACCAGCAGCCCCTGTCCCCTAACTTCTTTCACATGAGGTAGTTCTTTCAACTTCTCCATGAGATATGTTCCCATCTTTTCCGCGTTTCCCGCCAGGTCACGTGATAAAAGCTCACTGACCTCCGAAAAAGCTGCTGCGCAGCATACCGGATTCCCGCCAAAGGTCGTTCCGTGGGAACCTACATCAAACGCCTTTGCTATCTTAGCAGACGCACATATTGCCCCAATGGGCATGCCGCCTCCCAAGGCTTTTGCCATGGATACTATATCCGGCTTGATACCGTAGTGCATGTATGACATGATTTTTCCAGTCCTGCACCATCCCGTCTGCACCTCATCCAACAGGAGCAGCAACCCTTTTTCATCGCAGAATTGGCGCAATCCAGTCATAAATTCCAATGTTGCAGGATGTACGCCCCCCTCCCCCTGAACGGGCTCTATCATAATGGCGATCGTTTTTTCCGTGCAGGCATCTTTGAATGCCTGCAGGTCATTATAAGGCACATAGGTAAATCCCTCCGTCATGGGACCAAAGCCAATCTGGCATCCGTTGTCCGGCTGGCCGGTGGCAGACATGGAACCGAAAGTCCTGCCGTGGAATCCCATAGATGCAGTCACGATATGATACCGATTGGGTCCATATGTCTCCACGCCGTATTTCCTGGCCATTTTAATCATTGCCTCATTTGCCTCCGTACCCGAATTCTGATAAAAAATCTTATCCATTCCTATAGTGGTGCAGACCTTTTCCGCTAACAGTGCCTGAGGAATCGTATAAGGGTAGTTAAAGGTATGCATGATCTCCCCTGCCTGTTCCCTGACTGCCGCCACTACCTTCTCATTACAGTTTCCAGCAGAGTTTACAGCGATGCCCGCATAAAAATCCAGATAAGGGGTTCCTTCCTCATCATAGATATACTGGTCTTTTGCTGACTCAGCCAAAAAATCAAACCGTTCATAGGTGTCAATCATATATTTTTCAACTTTGTCTTTGATATCCTGTACAGATAAGCCTGTATCTTTTAATTTCATAATTTCGTCCTCCTTAAATATCAGCTTTCTAATATTTTTATTTTGGTGTGGCAGTGTTCTTCTCTTTTCCTGGCATTAAGCCAAATTTTCTTTTATACATTCCTCAAAAATATTCAGGCCGGCTTCCATCTGCCCATCCGTCATACACAACGGCGCCAGGAATCGGATCACATTTCCGGAAGAACCCGCATTTTCCAGCAGAAGCCCTTTCTGTAGTGCAGCCTACTAATCTATTTACAAACGCAGGATTAGGCTCCTTGCTCTCTTTATCTTTGACAAATTCCACCCCAATCATGGCTCCCAGTCCACGCACATCCCCAATCACTGGGTATTTGTTCTTCATCTTTTCAAATGCCTCTATGACATGTTTACCGATATGCATTGCTTTCTCACAGTAATCATCCCGCTTCATAACCTCCATGGTCTTAATCGCTGCGGCGCACGCAAGAGGGTTCCCGCAATAAGTTCCTCCAATTGTACCTGGCAGAGCAGCATCCATTACCTCTGCTCTTGCAGTGACAGCGCTGATTGGGACACCCGCTCCCATGGACTTGGCGGTAGCTACGATATCAGGTGGCACGCCTGCCTCTTTCCAGTACTCTGAAGCAAAATATTTCCCGGTCCTGCAGTTCCCACACTGTACCTCATCTGCGATCAGCATAATTCCATTTTCATCACAGATTTCTCGGAGTTTCTTTACGAATTCCAAAGGTGCCGGCACAAAACCGCCTTCCCCCTGGAATGGTTCGATAATGATTGCCGCAACATCACTTGCCGGTGCCGCTTCATCAAACAACGATAGCAGTTTGTCCGTATAGTATTGGACAGCCTCATCCTTCCCGTATCCATTTGGAGCCCGGTAGAGATATGGATACTCCGTCCGGTAAATCCCGGCTGGAAATGGACCCATACGAAGCGCATACGCTTTTTTCGCTGTCAGCGCCATCGTCAGGTTTGTCCTGCCATGAAATGCCCCGGAAAAACAGATAATGTCTTGTCTTCCGGTATAAGCCCTGGCAATCTTCACTGCATTTTCATCCGCCTCTGCGCCGGAGTTTGCAAAGTATGTCTTCATCCTGTCACCCTTACACGGTACAGTCTCATTAAACATCTCCGCCAGTTTTACATAGCCCTCATGCACATATACATTGAAAATGCCATGGAAGTATTTTTCTGCCTGCATTTTTACCGCCTCAATTACCTCTGGCTGGGAATATCCGATATTCAGTACCCCTACGCCGCCAATCCAGTCCAGAAACCGGTTGCCGTCCACATCTTCCAGCATAGCACCTTCTCCTTTTGCCATGCAGATGGGATAAGCAGTTCCACACAAAGCCTTTGGAACCGCTTCATTTCTTCTTTTTAAGATTTCCTTTGCCTTTGGTCCGGGTATAGAACCTGTAACCACCTGTGGTTTCGTTTTACCTAACATATCTGAGCCTCCTTTATCTGTGATACCTTTCATGGCATATGCCCTCTGAAAGGATAACTATGTAACGAAAAAAAGCGCTGAACAATGAATGTTCAGCGCCTTTGCTGTTTTTACTATAGCATCTTTTTGATTCGTTGACCATGGTTATCCTGCACAAAAATCTTGTGCCAAGTTCACTATTCCAAGAGCTTCCTAATCTGGAAAGCCAGATACAGTTCATTCCGGTCTGCAGCACTGTTTAGGTTTCTGCCTGTTATTTCAGCAATCCTTTTCAGATGATAAGCTACCGTATTCCGGTGTAAATAACACCTGGAAGCCGCCTCCTGCATATTACCATTGACCTCTAGATAAGTCTCCAGCAGTTTCATATACACTGTTTCCGTCTCAGCATCTATGCGCTCCAACTCTCCCAATACCTGTTCTTTATAATATATCAGCCTTCTCCTGTCCTGAATTCCCAAAAGCATCCTCCAAATACCGCTCTCCTCTTCAAAACTCAGGTTCCTGCCTTCCTTTGCCCCCTGGCGGCACAAAAGTGATGTTATGTGGTATTTTTCTGACAGGTTTGTTATGCATGTATCTGAACCGCTGGCTGATAAGTAAACCTGTAACGGTCCTCCGTATTTACTGCAAAGTTCCCGCATTTTTTCTGCTGCATGCCGAATCTCCTGCTCGTTTAGTCCAAATACAACCACTGCCGTATAGGGAGGATTTTGAAACACCGTAAACCGGTGTCTGCCTCCATGTAAAAGCTGCTGGCAATTCTGATAGAACCAGGAATAGAACCGAGACACTGCACAGTCACCTCCCCTTGCCGCATTTTGTATCCCCCTGTATTCTGCCGGTAATGTATAGCACTGAATCAACCGTATGGGAGTTTCCGCTGTAATCCCTTCCTGCCGCAGGATTTTCTGGCACTGTATGGCCTCATCCGGATAAAAGAGTGCTTTTTGTACCGCACTATACAGGGTGGCATATTGTTCTTCCGACTTGTAGATCAGGTTACACAGTTCCCGGTTGAAATCTACCAGATGTACCTTCCATGGAAGTGTAAATATAGGGAAATTATGCTCTGCGCCAAATTCTAATACACTTCCAGGGATTTCAGGAATATACTTTCCGACATTGATCACCAGACCGCTGGCCTGAGCCTTCCACACCCTCGTTGTAAACTCCAGCAGCTGTGCTTCGTCTGGTTCTTTAATCCCTGTGGTTACAATCAATTCCCGCCCCTTTAAAAATTCTATGTAATCAATCTCTTCCACAACATGTACCCAGTCTATCAGTCTGTATAAGCCACTTTCTCCTGCCAATAATGTCATGTTGTAGTTCTGCATTGCTGTTTCATATATTTTTTCCATTAAAGCTGCCATTTTTCACTCCTTTGGGTCATTATACACAAAGCTGCCACAAATCCTGTACAGAACCCTTCCATTGCTTTGTTTAGAAAAGAATCTCTTCCACATTTTATAAGTGCATTCATTTTCATCATCTCCTTCTTTGCATCTGCGAGTCACTTTGTTTGTACTGCATTCTACTAAAAAAAGAAAAGAGCAATGGGAAAATGCCCCATCGCTCATAAAAAGTATACCACAAATATAATGTTTTCGCAAATATTTATCTATACATATTTAAATTGTTCTTTTTTTGTCTACTGTTCACAGTCAGGTTTGTAAATAGTAACGACCTAACCTTACAGTGGTTATTTTTTTAGCATCTCTATCTTTGCCCGGATATCAGATATTTCCTTATCAATGTCTACGGAAGGATAATGCAGCTATAGTGCAATGGTCTGGAACCTTGGTAATTCTCTCCTCCGGCAAGGAAAGTTTCAATTTGTCCGGCCGCCAGATATCTGTCAATATCTACTTCCCCGATGAACGGTTTCAAGGAATTCTTTCGTCAACGCACTGCTGATTTTCTGCGGAAAAGCAAGAATTATAATGACCTCATTAATACAAAAGAGAAAAGATGGCTAATGACAACCATCTTTTCTCCCGTTATTCAAGGGCTTTTCGCTACCAACGACGAAATGCGAAACCAAAGAGAAATGAAACGGCTCCAACTGGTCATACAGCAGTTCCTTTCGTCTAATTACATCTTGATCTATCTTTTTGTTCTAACAGTTACTGTTGGTGAATTAGCCCCATATACCTTTTTGTGATTGACCAATATATAAGAACGGATTTTCACATAATATTTTCCACCCTTTGTAAGTCCTGAAATTTTCCTCTCTGTGGTTTTGCTCTTTTTTGCATAAATAACTTTACGTTTTTTAGTAAAAGATTTATTTTTGGCATAGGTTATCTGATATCCACTCGCCTGCACATTCTGTTTCCAGAACAGTTTTATCTGCCCGGACTTATCTGATTGAATCCCTCTTATAGAAGTCTTTTTAGGAACAATATAGAAATATACTGTTTTCTTACCTGTATAATTTCCAATTCCCTTTATACAGATAGATGATTTTCCACAATTCTTATTTTTTTTGTAAGACACTTTATAATCTCTGTTTAATTGCAATTTGTGACTAACCATCCTCACTGTAACTTTTGGTTTTTTAGCCTTGCCATTATAGATTTGATTGCTAATTCTAGAGATGGTTGCTTTTTCAACAGACCCCCGGATTATTTTAAAATTCTTTGAAATACTTCCAGTATAGTTACCAGTACCTGTAATGATCACAGATGCTGTTCCTACTGAGCTATTATTGACATATTCCAAACTATAATCCCGATCCTTAACTAGGGTTGTTTTGTCCATTTTTATAATGATATTGGGTATAATCGGACTACCATTATAACTTTGACTACTAATAGCTGAGATTGTACATTTGAGAACTGAGTCAGATAAAATCCTAAATTTTTTCTCTACTTTTCCACAATAATCACCAATACCGGTAATTATAACAACTGCTGTACCTGCATTTAGATTATTACGGTATGCAACCTGATAGTCGGTATCTTTTCGCAGAGTGTATCCCCCATCCTTAATCTGAACTGGTGTCAGAATTGCACTACCACAATATGTATGATCGGCAATATTAGCAATTTGAAGATCTGAGACAGATGGCTTCATTCTTAACCCATTGATAGTCCCTTGTAAATCCTCTGCCGCACTGTTCACTTCCTCCTGCAAAATTAACGGCTTCTGCATTAATGTTCTTGCTTTTTCCAAGGATTTTTGAAAATCTATTTGTCCAATAGACATATATTTACCTGCTTTAATATCCTTTTCGACCTGCGATGCCAGATTTAGCAATTCTTCTATCTTATTAGTATCCAAAGACAACGTCCGAACTTCAATATTCACTTCACCATTGCACTTTATGGTTATGAAAGCATTGCCTGTATTGGAATCAAAGACAACCTGTGGCTCCCCCTCTGTCATAAATTCTATACCCTCTGTAACCCATACTTCAGGTTCACCTGCCAATCCTTCTAACTCTATTTTTGTAATACGCATCTCTAAATCTGATGGTATTGTCTTCATATAAGTATTTTCCAGCCAAATGTTCATCTGTGGGTTATCATCATTCCATTGATCATCTGGCTTTATAACACTTGTTGATCCATCAGGATTGTCTACCTGCGCATATCCCTCCCATATCTTATCTTTATTAACTCTAAAGTTATTTATATGAATATTTAAAAGGTTCTCATCCGCACTTAGCATTCCAAAAGTATGCGGTTCAATCGTAAGTTTTGCTGTAAAATTATTATCGTATTGCAAACTCATTGTTTCATTTATATTCTGATTATCATGGCTGTTATAGAAATACCAGTTATTATTTCTGTTAATGGCATAGCCTTCTCCTTCATACTTCTCGGGATATTGTTGATTAAAAAAGTTAATCTTTGCCTCTTTATTCACTAGTTCAGGAGAATCCTTCGTCAAAATTGCCGCATCCGGCATAAGCGTATGTATTACTTCTTCCGAAATCACATCAGGTAAAGCTGGTATAATGCCGTATCTTCCTGAAGTATACAGCGGAGATCTTAGATCTTCTGAGATTAACCCAGTATACAAACCATCAGCTTCTGAAACCTTTCCTGAGTACACAACCTTTATCTCATTTTGGATTTCATCTTTTGAAGGAGCCGGTTTTTCTACTATGTGCCTGAAAACCGGTACTATTATCTTATCAAATAACGGTGTGGTCATATCCTTTAACCCATTTATATAGTTTGGATGTTCAAAATTATAAACACTTCCTCCATTCAAATAAATATTCATCATCTGAATGCCAATCATAGCTTCAGGCTCAGAAACGGCCGTCCTTGCTTCTTCCCCTCCATAAAAACTCACTACATCACCCCAACTAGACCATTCTCCTATGGGGGCGGAAAATAATTTCCAATATGCACGTTCATTCCAGAACCAGGAGTCAATCAGTCCCCCCCATTGTCCGCAAATATCAGCCAGCCACATGCCCTGTATATAGCTATTTGACTGAACTGTTTGAAGCGAAGAGGTGGTCTTAAACGAAAGAACCAGATTATCCTTATATTGTTCTGCTGCTTCCATGAAAGCGCTATTTTCGGCAAGCTTTATAAATGTATTTTCCCACTGTTCAAAGCACATAACATAAGCACCATATTTAGCAGCCACATTTAGGTAGGATGTAACTTTAGGGATTAACCAATCCCAACTATAATAATTTTCTGTTGTCACAAAAGCAACCAAATTATCATAAGTTTGTAACATTTTTTCTGCCCAACCAGAATCTAACCCTTTTCCATCCGCCCCCGTTATTACAACCAAGGCTACGGGTATATGGTGCTCTTTTGCAATATTCAGCTGGTTTTCATAAAATTTTTTAATATTATTCGTTCCACTAATTCCACCTGGATGAAGCTGCATAACAGCATAAGGCTTGATATCGTCAGGCAGGGTTTCCCATCTCCCCAAAAGTGTATCCCCATTTTCCATAACCAACGATTCTGGACTTTTTCCGTAAAGAGGTACTAAAAGAGCAGGATTTTCGTTATTTACAATTTTTCTAAGTTCTGTAGGTTTCTGCCCACCAGAATTCCCACTCACAGTAATCTGTACTGTATCTGACATTTCTCCCACAATTGCCGTTACAGAACTACTTCCTTCTTGTAAAGCTGTAATTACACCTGTTTCATCAACTTTTAAAATCTCTTCATCTTCGACAATAAATTTCACGTCAGACGTATCATAAAAAATTGAATTAGCATCATCGTTGTTATTGTAAAGTCTTATTACTGCCTGTCCCGTACCGCCTGCAACGATAGTATCTTCTAATAATGTAAGTTCTAACTGATCTGCAGAATTTACCAACTCCTCTGAACTTGTATATTCAAATGCATCTATTTCAATAAAGTTCGCATCATACGCAATAGGTGGTCCCAAACTTTCAATTTTTAATACATGTTCACCCATTGGAATACCAACCAAAGAATAGATAATTTGCTGCTTACCAGAACCATTTGCTGTAGGCAGCCCTAACAACCGATCATCCAAATATACTTTTGCACGTGTATAATTAGTATCCTTCTGCCCAATCCATTGTACGCCCGTACCTTCAAATGTAAATGAAGCTGTAGGTCCCGTCTCATTTGTCTGATGAGACATTCCCTGATGAAGTCCTCCTTCTTGTACAATATTCCAATCTCCTGTATAGGTAATATTCAATAAATCGTTATCATCTACTCTTGTCCACTTATCACCTGCATTCGCATTAATTTGTAGAATCATGCTGCATAGTAAAATAAACATAAATATAAAACCATAGTGTAATATAGATCGAGTATGCTTTTTCATTCTTTTCCCCCTTTTCTGTAATCAATAAATTTCTGAAATAGTTATCAAATACATAATCTGCTATTCAACATATCCGTTAATTGCTTTTATAAAGCCCTCCTTTAAGCAGGCACACTTAATACATCTTCTTTACCCTAAACATAAATTATAGTTTCTCACCTCCTCATATGATGTAAAGAGCATATTATTCATTTTTATTGAGTGCACTATGAGTATTATAAAAATTATAGCATAGCTAATGTATACAAAAAATAAACAAACCGGACTTATTACTTAGAAATTTTGACTAATATTATTTTATTGTATCTAAAAAATACGATTTTTTTACATAATTACTGAGATTGGTTCAGCAAGTGTGAAATAACAGTTTTATAACGATACATAATGAGTAAAAAATGGCCCATGAAATCAGCATTTCCATTGTGTGCGATACCATCCTGAAATGGGTAAATTGGTGCCTGAATGGTGCCTAAGCGAACCAACAGGGTTATGAATAGTAGTATGAAGTAATGAAACGAAATGAGCCATTTGACATTTCCATGCGAAGATATTAGAATGAAAAAGCGAGTTATATGTTGTACGCCTTAGGCGGATAAGGCATACCAACCAATCGGAAGTTGATGGAGGTTAACAATGAAAAAAATAATAGCAATCGCCCTTTTCCTTGCGCTTTCAATGCCGTTAGCAAGTTGTGTAAAAACACCTGCATCCGAGAGCAGTGACTCTCCAAAGTCAAACATTGCAATCAAATGGTTTGATTGTCTTAATGGGGATGAAATGGTTTGGGAGGGTGTTAAAGAGTATAATTTAGACGCATTTTCAGGAGTTACTTTCCGTTGGCATTCAGAGCTATTGGAAGCTGTGACAGGCAAGGAGATTGTTACGCTCTATAGTGGAATGCCAATTTGGAGCGTATATTTCTATGATTTGACTGGCGATGGCAATCCAGAACTTTGTTCAACCCTAAGCATCGGTTCCGGTATTATAGATAATCGAATTATTATTTATGACTATGCTGGCGGCGCGAGTTATGAACTTTCGGATCGAGGTAATTTTGACTATGTTCTAAATGTGCAAAATGATTCTCTAATTATTGAAAAGCGTGTTTATATGCAAGATGAACTGGTTGAATCAGGAGAACTGGTACTTCTGAATGATACGATTCAAATAAAAACAGAATAACACATTCCGGTTTAACGAACTCATTCAAGTACGTCTTATTGGATTAATATGTTCTTCCCTTTATCTGTTCTCAATAGTGGAAAGCAGTGTTTCGTGGAACACACGAAACGATAGAAAATGCCCATTTCATGCGGGTTTGCCTGGCTATTCCTATGGAACAATTTGTCGCCTTAAGACGGTTGATTTAGCTGTGCAGGCAATAAAAAATGCACCGTAGCTCTATTGATCTTTGGAAGACCCCAGAGACTACGATGCAACATAAACAAAAACGGAAGATTAAGATGCGCCAATATTATGCAAATATAGGCACCATCGTCAAAGATAGTAGCCCTTCACTCCAATGCCTAATGTATCCCAGTGGTTTGCCTTTTTCAATTCAATTTCCAGATCTTCAGACGTCAGATCTTCTCCAACTTCTTTCATCATCTCCAGCACACTTTCCGGCGTACTCTCCCGGTAAACACCAACACTAATATCCATGAAGTTATAGCAATACCCCATTTCACTGTCATCAACCATTCCAGCATTCTTTTCCCGGAGTATTCCAATTAAAATTTCTGCATCAACTGCAAATGCATCTCCCCCGTATATATGAGGTTGAATCGCTCCATCAATCCCGGATAAAAATTCAATAAATTCTACACATCTATTTTTATTAAAATCTATTCTCAACTCGCTGTTAAAATAAAAACTAGAATTTTTTCTATCTGAATCAGGTTTTCCCAATACCTCTTTAATCTTATCTTTGGGATCGGAAAGGTTTATTCTTTTAACCCCCCAGGCTATACCAACGAGGGGTAATACTTCAATTATGTGCTTCACAGTGTTGTATCCTCCAATTACACCAATAGAAATATTCCCGGTTCAAAATCTGTAAGGCAAGCAGGCTTTTTCCCGGTTACATCAGTTCATTACTGCGACAGCACTTGCAGCTATCATGGCTGCTAACACTTCATTGATATATCCAATCATTTCTTTTACCATTTTACTGTCCGGATTGTCATTGATATTTTTTAGCTTCTCTTTGAAAATGCTTGTTTCATTTATTGAAAAATACTGCTTCAAGATCTTTGTTTCTTTTAAAAGACTTATCAGAACAAGGTCATAAAGGGAAATCGTTTCCTTCTGCATGACTTCTGTTTTCAGACTTTCAATCAACGACTCTTTCCATTCCTCTGATGGTACAAAAAGCGTTTTGCCTCCCAGCAGACCACCCTTTTCTTCTCTGGCCGCACCAACTGCAACCAGTGAATTGCCAGTATCCGAGAAGAGTTGTTTCAGTCTGGCATCCGTAAATGAAATCATGAAATCTTCGAGCACTTTTGTTATAGTACGATTCTTCTCTTGAAGATATTCGTAGAGTGTAGTTAAATTAGCTAGTTTTGCCGGCAGTTCCCCCACTACTTCTATTTTTTTCTTCTCTATTTTTATCACATTATCCAGCAGCAGATCCATTATTCCCGCCACAACTATCCCGGTTTTCGCCTCTGTACCATTTATGAGTGACAGCTTTCCTTTTTCATTTACAGCTAATATTAAATACTCCTGTGCGATTGTTTTTCTGTCCATTGTTTTCCTCCTGGTTTTATTTTCCCGTAAAGTATAACACAGGTAAAACCATTCCTATAGAATTTATCACAAACGGTATATTTCATTACCTGAACGGAAAATTTTGCTGCTGTAAAAACAGAAAACAGATATATTTTTATATAATACACATCAGAGTTTGCTCCTTAATTCTTGTGGAATATCCAGTCTGGCCCTGCGGGATATCGCACATCTTTCCCGGTTGTCCAGTTCAATTTCACCCTCCCTGAGAAAAATACGGCTTACACGATACATATTTACCAGTACACCTCTGTGACAGCGCCAGAATCTCTCCCCCAATTCCTCCTTCAGATTTTGCAAACTGCCATAAAAATTTATAATTTCTTCCTCCATATGAAGACATATCTGATGGTTCCTGCCAGCCGCTTCAAAATATAGCATTTTATTCATCGGGATATAGCGGACCTCATCCAGTATTTTCAGGCAAAAGTAATACCCATTTTCACAGGACTCGTCCCTGACTCTCTGGTCAATACTTTTTAAGCTGAATTGAATCCTCTCTTTTAAAATGGCGCTGCTCTCTTTCACGATATAGTCCATTGCCTCCAGGCGGTATCTGAATGTTTCCATAGCCAGATTCCCATGGGCTGTAATGAATATGATAAATCCCCTGGGATCACATTTCCGTATTTTGGCAGCAAGCTCAAATCCATTTTCAAATCCGGGGAAATCAACATCCAGGAAATAGATAGCCCGCTCTTTCTTCTGCCTGATTTCTTCCAGGAGAACCTGGGGGTTACTGCATACATAAACCGGTCCCATATCAAATGCAGAAATAATTACCTGGGCCTGTAAGATTTCTTTAAGACGCATTGCAAATGTTTTTTCGTCATCACATATATAAATCGGTATCATAACAGCTCCTTTAAAATATAATTCTCAATTCCTGGATGAACATGTTGTTTTCCACCCGCATTCTGGTCATACAGTTGGGGTATTCACCGGTGATTTTTCGCAAGCTGGAAAGCCCTGTTCCTCTGTTCTTTCCTTTGGAGGAATATCCTTTCTTCTGCATTTTCACCAAGTCAGGCTTTTGGGCCCATGTATTGGAAACCGTTGCAAACAATTCACCGGGAGTTTGAAGCAGAACCATCTTTACGGCTTTTTCATCGCTTCCTACCGCCGCCTCCCAAGCATTGTCTATTAAGATCCCAATACAGCGGAGCAGGTCCTCTGTCCTCATACCGCATTCTATGACCGGATTAGGAACCTCCAACAAATACGCAATCCCCTGTTCCTGCATTTTTGTAATTTTTGTAGTAATCAGGCTTTGAAGGGAATATATTTTAATATTGGAAATGCATTCCAAATATCGAATTTCATTTCCCAATTTTTCATCAAAATATGATCCGGTATTTTGCATAAACTCCTGAATTCCTTCCAAATCCCCCTCTGCTGCCTGCATGGAAGCACCCGCCAGAAGATTTGTAAAGTCATGCCGAAATGACCTCACTTCCTGTTGTAGTTCTTCCAGAAGCGTCAAATATATCTGCATCTGTGCAATCGTGTCACTCTGAGCTTTTATCTTCTCCTTATCAGCATTATATATAGCCGCAAACTGAAGTGCAAAGATCATCAGAATTATAAATATCCCTGAATACAGTGTGGCAGCTGGAGATCCTATCTCTACCGGCACGATTAATTCAATGATTGTATGGTAATGCATCAGAACCACGCTGGAAACCGTAACAATTGCCGCCCTTTTTCTCTTTATGAAAAAAAATCTGAAATACTGGTGGAATTTCCATCTTTTTAAAAGCCTGGCTATGAGAACAGCCCCTGCCAGCCCTGATACTATCGGGAGAACCGTAGTCAGAAGCATATAGACAATAAAATTGTCATCAGGGAATACCCTGGCTCCCATATACTCCGTTACAAGCAGGCTGATTGTAAATACTGCAAAATGGCTAATAGCAGTTGCCACGACTGTCTGGGCTGCATCTGTATGATATATGTGTACTATTAAAGAAACTAAAATAGTAGCATAGCCACTATAAAGAAGGATATTCCAAACAAAGCTGAATAGTTTTGTGGATTCCAACGCTGCATCATAGACAGAAGCATAAATCAGGTTTGTAAATATTTGTGTCACCGTGAAAGTCACACAGAATATAAAAAAACATCGTTTTTCCGGCTTTCGGTCCAGAATAACCACTGCTAAATAATAGAGGGAAAGGCTGTAGCAAATACATATAAAAAACTGACAGATGACTGAAAACAGTAGGTACATTGCTTTCTCCTTTCGTATTTTTCATTACCAGCATAGCTATTTACGGCATAGTCAGTAACCTGGCAGTTATGTAAAATTAGATAATACAAAACAAAAAATCAGCATGCTCATGCATTGGCACCCCCGACAACGTGACTGCCATCCAGTTGATGCGAGCCCGCCGCACTGTGGCTCCCATAGCGGCCAAAGAGCAACATTGTGTATAGCCATAGAAAATGGACAGTTCTTAATTATCTACCAAATATCTGTTGATATCCCTAGCCAGCGTATCAAAGTCAAATGGCTTTGCAAGATGTCCATTCATGCCTGCTGCTTCAGAATTCTGGATATCTTCAATAAAGGCATCAGCGGTAACGGCAACCACCGGAACAGTTTTCGCATCCCTTCTTGGAAGCGCCCGAATGGCGCGTGTAGCATCATAGCCATTCATCAGCGGCATTTGAATATCCATCAGGATCAGCGCATAGTGTCCTGGCGCACTCTCCTGAAACCTCCTGACTGCTTCTTCGCCGTTAACAGCTGTATCTAAATTTGCACCCAGACTGCCAAGCAGTTCCAGAGCGATTTCACGATTAAGTGCATTGTCCTCCACCAGGAGAAATGTCTTTTTACTAAAATCGTAGTTCTCGGTCTCCTGCTCCTGCTGAACCCTCCCCGCCAAATGCTCCAACAGACAAGCCCGCAAGGTAGAATGGAAAAATGGCTTCACCACAAAACCATCTACATCGGCCAGAATTGACCCATTCATAATATCGGGGTGCTCATAATCAGACAAAATCAGCAGGGGGTGCCCATTTGTGCTCTCATCTCGAATTCGTTGAACGATCTGAAGGCCACCTGCTCCCAGCAGATTTAGATCTAGGATGATAAGGTCATATTTCTGCCCCTTACGGCCACGTTCATTGACCATATCCAAAGCACTTTCGTCATTGGATGCGCACTCTGCTAAAGCGCCCAGATCCTCCAGCGCTTTTCTGCCGTATTCCAAGGTGATAGGATCATCATCAACTAGTAGGATTTTAGCGCCAGGCACAGCTGGTTCAATTAATTTCACTGCTTGCATTGGCATCATCGGCAGAGTGACCTGAAATTTGGTTCCCTGGTTTTGCCGGCTCCGCACCTCAATTAATCCGCCGAGCATGTCCACCAGCCGCTTAGTGATGGCCATTCCCAGGCCACTGCCTTCAATTTGGTCGGTGCGGCTGTCCCGTTCCCTGGTAAATGCATCAAAGATATGATCAAGGAATTCCTGTTTCATTCCCATACCGTTATCCGAGACAGTAAATCGGAGTTTTTTTATCCCCGGTTCCTCCCCATCCAGCTGTTCCACATCAAAGACGATTCGTCCGCCCTCAGGAGTAAACTTACTGGCATTTGAAAGGAGGTTCAGTAAAATTTGGCGCAGGCGCAATTCATCGCAGGTAAACTCTTCCTGATTCAGCCCAATCAGGTGTGTTTCAAAAATCTGATTCCGGGACCGGGTATCGGACAGCATAATCATGATAACTTCCTGCAGTACCTCCGGCAGTGAGACCAGTGTCAGATTAATGGGAAAGTTTCCATTTTCAATTTTGGACATATCCAGCACATCATTAATCAGCCCCAGTAAATGGTGGCTGGAAAATTTGATTTTCTGTAAGCAGTCCTTCATTCGCTCGGGTTCATTCAGGTGGGCACCGGCAAGCTTTGTCATCCCTACAATGGCATTCATCGGAGTGCGAATATCATGACTCATGCTGGACAGAAAGTCAGACTTGGCCTCATTAGCCCGCTTCGCTGCCTCCAGAGCCGTGTTCAGCAACCTTGTCCGTTCTTCCAGTTTGGCTTGAAGCTCACGGAGTTCTGTAACATCGGTGACGTCAATAAAAACCGTCAAGTAGATCGGGACGTCCGCAATCAAATCCATGCAGGTACTATGGATGCGGAACCAACGGTCCTTATGAAATCTATCCTTAACATGGATAGTTCCCTCAAAAGGCTCACCCTTTAAAAACCGGGGATGGTTGACCTCAATCATTGCCCTGCTCTCCGGCTGGAGCGCTGCATACATATCAAAGGAGTCAATATGATCCAAATCTACGTCAAAAACCTCCGTTATCCGTTCGCTAGCATCCATAATACGGATAGTATCCGGCAGAATGCGGTGCTTGACAATAAAACCAGGGATATTGTCGTAAGCGATGCTCTTCTCCTGCCGGGTCAGCATCAGATCGGTAACATTGACCATCGTTGTGTAGGCGATCTGCTTTCCGTCCTGATACTCGTCCGTGAAAAATCCCACCATCTTGACCCACCGAGTGGAACCGTCCGGAATCCTTAGTGGAAGAAATAACTCATAGGTTTTTTCACCCCTCACGTTCATCTCACTTATTTTCTCACGAATTTTTTGGTAGCCACTCCTGTTATCAGCAAAATATGCATCACAGTGGTTATGAAACGATGCCTCATACTTTTCTCTGGTATACCCAATCATTTCGTAGTAAGCATCGTTAGCCCAAACCATTGTAAAATGCTCGTCTACCAAATACCTGCTGACACTCACCTTCATGGCCCTAATCAGCATCTCCTGCTCGTTACGCATCTGTACAAGCTCCGTCACATCTGTCATGACGGTATAGGAAGTACGACACCCATTGATGTATTCGTCCGTAAAGTAACTGTACAGATTGACCCAGTAACTGGACCCATCCTCATATTTCATTGGAATGAGTATCTCATACTGATCCCCGCCACGGGCCAGTACCTCTGTTACTTTTTGTGACAGGAGTTTCCAACCTTCGGGATTATTCCGGTAAAATTCATCTGCATGATTATGAAACAGTGCCTCATATTTTTCTTTTTCATATCCTATCAACCTATAATAATGCTTATTGGCTTTAACGCAGGTAAAATGCTCGTCAATGAGATGCTTGCTGACACTGACATTTAACGCATCCATAAGCATTTCCTGCTCATGGCTCATTTTTTCATACACCTGCTGGGTCTGCTCCTGCTTTTCACGCGCTTCCATTATCTCTGTAACGTCGGTCATAATGGTATATGCAACCTGATAATCATTGATATATTCATTTATAAAAGCAGACTGGAACTTAACCCAGAAAGATTTCCCGTCTGGACGGATCAGCTCAAGGTAAGCGGTGTTGCCTTGTTCTCCGTTAGCCAGGGCATTCATAGTGGATTTTTTCAGCAAAATCCAGTTATCCTGATTATTATGGAAATACCCGTCCAGGCGATTCTGAAATAGACACCCGAATTCAGAACTTTTGTAGCCAATCATTTCATAATAATAGTCGTTGGCCCAGACACATGTAAAATGTCCGTCCAGCAGATGTTTACTAACGCTGACGCCCAGAACGCCCATCAGCATAGTGCATTCATTATTCATTTTCTCATAACTCAAATTAATCTCCACAATCCTGGCCTCCATTCGGTTTTCTCTCTCACTTCTCATATACTCTTTAAAAATCAGATAAAGCCCCCAGAGGATTTGGCTGGGAAAACAGATATCCCTGGGAATAATCCACCCCGTTTTGTTCTAATAGTTCCTGGGTCTCTTCGTTTTCCACGAATTCCGCAATCGTGTTTAAGCCAAGCTGCCTTGCCAGGTAAATAATCGTTTTCAGTAATATCATGTTCTTAGGTTTATCCTTCAGTCCGCAGATAATGCTGCCATCCACCTTGATATAATCCGGCTCCAGGCGGATAACCTCCTCTAAGGAGGAGTATCCCGTACCAAAATCATCCACGGAAATCCTGCATCCGGCCTGGCGCAGCCTATTAACAAAAACCATGAACTCCTCCGATTCCCTGAATTCCTCACTTTCTACAAATTCGACCGTAAGCCTGACCGGATTCGGAAATTCACCAAGCCGTCTGAAGAACCAGTTTACAAAATCCTTTGAATTGACATCGTAGGCAGAGATATTGATGGAAACTGACTCCTGCCTGTTTGTAAAGTCACGCAGTACCCGATCAATCATCATATGGCTCAGAGTTGAATAAAGGCGGTATTTTTTTGCAATCGCCAAGAACACAATCGGGCTGTTGACCTCACCGTCGGTGCCGATCAGGCGCATGAGGGCTTCATAGTAGCGGATCTGCCCGCTGTGATTATCCCGGATTCCCTGGTAGTACGGAACGACCCCGTCGTTATAAATGGCGTAGTTCAACAGTTCAATTACCCTAAGCTCCTCTGCGTAGGAAAGCACTAAGTTGCTCTTTTCATCGCAGATGACAAAACGGGATTGGATATCCTTTGTAGCTTGAAGGGCGTTAAGTCCGCCCTGCAGCATATCCTTCTGCTGCATGACCACCACGAATCGCGCCATCTGGCTAAGTCCCAGCGTATTTGACTTATAAAAGTGAAAATTCTCATAAATTTCCCTCATGATCTGCTCAAAGTGTGTCTTAGACAGAGCCTCCTTTCCTGCCAGAAAAAAAATACTCTGGGTGACACAGTAGAAAGAAATGTCGCGGTCATAGTGCTCCTCTACCAGAAATGCCTGTATTTTTTCCAGAATTTCCAGTGTGTTGTCAAGATAGGCATCCAGCCCGGCGAAGGATATCAGCATATCATCGTTTTCTATCTGCATCATGCACAGCTTGTTGAATTTTTGCCGCTTTCTATCTTCCTTGTACTTCAGTACATTGGACAAGCGGAGACGCGCATCCACATACATATGCCTTTCGGTTTTCAGACGCTGGTTTTTCAGTTCTTTTATCAGGTTGCGGCTTTCAGCGCTCATGGCTTCCTTCTGCCGCACCATGGCAAACTCCATCGTCTCCACGTCATCCTCAATCTGTGTAAATTCATCCAATACGGAAATATCCGGCATAAGAAACCGTTTGTTTTCCGCGATCCCGGTAACGAGGCAGGAGCCGTTAAAAAATTCGTTCTGACCATCGATAAAACCGATTTCCCCCATCATAAAGATGCCGCACACATTGTATTCTGAAAATGGAAGCAACTCCCATCTGGAGGAGTTACTCATATAAAGTTTGCGGAACAGACAGGTATATACAAAGACACATTCCACCGGCTGCTCCATGATTTTCTGGCAAAGGGCGTAGCAGTCGCGGACGCATTTGGACGGGTTTGTGTAACCAATCCGAAATCTCGTACCTGGCTCTATCTGACTGAAATAGAGTGCCAGGGACTTTGCCTGCTCGTCATAGCGCGTAAACCGGCCCGCGGTGCCGTGTCCTTCAAGAATCATCTGGAAGCGGATCAGGTGATCGTTGTCCGCAATACTTTTCCAGTCCTCAAAAGAACGCATGTCTTCCAGCGCAAGATAGCGGTACATCCACTGGTCAGCGGGCTCCCCTTCAATGGTTTTTATCAGGCATCCATCCGTGCTGGTGACCGTGAAAATGGGGCTGATGGGTTCCTGTGCCGTGTTTACATCGGCAAAACAGACAGCCTCCTCCCCGGAAACGGAAAAGGCCAGCGCCGCACAGGACTGTACACCCTGATCTGTAAAGACAAAGCCCGGTGTATCACTTGCCAAAAGGTCGCCGGCGATCCCGCCTGCCAGGTGGATTTTCGGAGAAAGGGCACTGATCTCATTGACAAAATTGTTCACGTCGTAATAGCGGTCGGAAAACAGAATGTGCACGGTTTCATTGTTTGCGTTCTGGAAAGAATGGTGAACCTCCTCCGCCAGGGAACGCGCGGACTTTTCTTTCCATGAGAACTGTCTGACACGGATGTTCAGGTGCTCGTATTTCTCCACAAGCACCATGGTTTCATCCTCATACTGTCTTCCCTCAAAGATGATTCCGGCCGCAGTGGAGCCGACGATATATGCATTGGGCAGGACATCCCTGATAGCCCTCGCCACTGAGACGGCGTTGTCCTGACTGAGGCAAGAGGTGAAGATCTTGACCAGGCAGACGTCTGATCGTTTCAACTGGTGCTCATCCAACAGTCTGCAGAAACTGTCAATGTCTTTGTAGAGTTGATTCACTGAAATCATTTGACTTTCACCTCTTTCTTTTAATAATGAATGATGTCTTCCATGGTTCTCGGGTAAATGCACCAGAAATAATCAGACGCCTCCCGCTCCGCGTGGAAAGTGCGTTATCTGTCAGCATACGGAACGTCTCGTACCTTCGCTGGTCAAACACCCAAATTCTTTTTTGCTCTCCCTTTTCATAGCCAGGATACCGGAAGAACTTAGCACCTTTAGTAAAGCTGGATATTCTAGCCATTGATAACCGGCTATTCATAGCAAATTGGAAAACGTTGAATCACGTATCCACATTTACCATTATTTTTTGCTTCATACATAGCTGCATCCGCCATCCTCATAAGCTGGTCGGCTGTTACACTTTCTGAATAGTATCCATTAAAATCCACGATAACCGCACCGATAGAGCAAGCTACATGCAGGCTTTCACTGCTGCCACGAAGGACAAACCTGCTGTGGGCAGGATCATTGACCCAGCCCAGACAATTCTCTAAAGCCGCCAGACTTTCCTGTTCCTCTACAATCGACAGAAACTCATCACCGCCCACTCGTCCAACGGTTCCCCCCGTCTCACGCACGAGCAGGGATGCGATAAACAGCAATGCCTGGTCTCCTACGCCATGTCCATAATTTGTGTTAAACGCCTTGAAGTCGTCCACATCCACAAACAGCACGGCCATGGGTGTGCCATCCGACTGGTGATGGTCTATTGCATTAGAAAGATACTTACGAATATTTTCAGCATTATATACCTGGGTCAGAGCATCCTTTTGCGCCAATTCCTGCAAAAGCCGTTCCCGTTTGTCTTTATATCGAATTTCTGTTTCAATAAAAGTGAGCAAGCTGTTGATTTCCTCAGACAGCGTGCCCAACTCGTCTTTTCTGATGGCATCTATACGAAGAGTATAATCCTGATTCTGCTGAATCTCGTTCAGTGTATCGGATATATGATGGATAGGCTGAACGATACGCCTGGATGCAAAACGTCCCAACAGTGCCGTCAATACGGTGCACAATAGCACAAGAAAACCAAGCAGAAGTAATGAAATTTGCCCCTGGTTTAGAAAACGACCCATATTAACTGACAGCATGATACGCCAGTCAGTATACTCCACATTGGAATAATAAGTAATGTAGCTATTCCCGCCGACCCGATAGGTAAAACTTCCCTGCGGGTGCGCTGCAAAGTCAATGGCATTATATTTTTCCTGATAATCCTTCCGCTCTGCGTCGGTCGTCACAAAGGTTTCACGTTTCTGCTCCTGTGTACCGGCGCTAATAATGTTCTGACCTCCATCTAAAAGATAGAAAGTGGATTCATTCCAGAGCTTAGCCCGCTTACGTATATTATCATAGAAGTCCAAATTGATTTCAGATAGGGCGTAGCCCAATACCTGGTCGCTATCCGTGATTTCCGCAATTGCTACGACTGACTGAACTTCCTGTCCATTATTCTGGTATTTCAAAGCATCAGAAATGTAAAAGTTACCCTTCATCCGTTCAATCAACGCATCTAATCCCGTATTATCATAGACTACTGAGCTCTCATTGCTGGAAGCAATTATGCAATCATTGGCATCTAACAGCACAATACTTTTCAAATATTGAGTGGCCTGTACGCGGGAGTAGAGGATATTATCGAGGTACTGGAGGGTATCCTGATCTAATTTCCCACGCAGAGCAGCCTGGGATACATCCATGCTGCCCAAAATATCCAGATTATTTCTCTGCTGCTCACAAAAATCAACCATTTCAGAAAGCTGGGAGTTTGCCACAGCTTCAAGGCTTTCCTGGACCACTTTTTTCAATTTGGTATTATATGTAAATGTAAGCAACAAACTGAACATTAAGAAAGGAACAACGCTCAAAACAATAACCAGTCGATACATGGAATTACGTATGTTCATTTATAAATTCTCCTCAAAATGTTGAATTTTGTTAAATTCTCCTTTTTAGTGTGCCGTCCCCATTACGCTCAAAGCGACAAACCAAATTAAGTACAACAGCTTATCGCAATATACATCTTTATCTTTTAGGCTATAAGTAAATTCTAGCACATAGACGTTGAGAAATCAAGTTGAAGAGAGATGAAAGTAGGGTTGTTTCATGAAGGAATTGCTTTAATTTTTCTTTCCGTACAACTTGCTGAAATGTATTCTCTCTTGATTGT
>OKVW01000053.1_pt1 | contig 100090 bp, 91 predicted proteins | sample 1606991 | NCBI WGS metagenome assembly OKVW01 (sample SAMN03281021, study PRJEB24777) | human gut metagenome | isolation source: fecal sample PR177 from 1 month old male Malay infant, vaginal delivered... | reverse complement strand
CGTTAAGCATTCCAAACCAATGTCCTGGTCCGCCCCCTTCTCTTTCCGTACACAACCTCTGTATACAAAGCGTCCTTAATCAGCAAAACCCCAATTTATTTCACTTAAAATATCCAAACAACTAAACAGCCCGCGTAAGCATCTCATGATACTGTTCCGCAATGTTCAAGGCATGATCTCCGATACGTTCAAAATCTGTCAGCAATTCAGAAAAGAAGATACTTGCATCTGCGATGCATTCACTTTTACCCATCCGCTCCATCTGCTGTTTCAGATTTTCATTCCTTATATCATCAATTTTCTGTTCGTCGCGGGAAGTTTTCTCCAACATAGTTTTTATATCGTATACATTGCTGCCCGCCACATCTTCCAGAATCTGAAGGCTCATATCCCTCACAATCAGGATCTCATTTTTTGCCTTATCCGAAAAATTCACATTCATTTTCTTCATGCTCACAGCATATCCCAGAATGTTCATAGCGTGGTCACCAATTCGCTCCAGATTTCCAAGGATCTTGTAGTATCCACTGATCTTTACAGAATCTTCCGCTGCCATCTCGTGGTGCATAACAGACACGATGTACCGGGATACCTCTGCATTCAGATAATCGATATAATCCTCCTTCTGCTCCAGCGCCTCTTTATCATGTGCAGAGCTGTGAAGTACGGCATCAAAGCTGCCGGTAACAGTCTCACAGACCATATTCCGCATTCGCTCAATCTCCTTATCGATCTGAGTCAGAACCAATGCTCCCTGCCCCATCGCATAGTGGCTTTCAAAGGGCTGTATGTATTCCAGATGCAGCATTTCCTCCTGCTCACTTTGTTTATCCGGAAGGATTTTTTCAGCCAGACGTGCCATGTAGGTGCCAAAGGGCAGCAAAAGCAGCGTGGTTACAATATTAAAGACCGTATGCACATTGGCAATCTGGGCTACCGAATTACCTGGGGTGAGATGCTCCATAAGAACCGTAAATGGAGTGATCAGACAGATAACGGTAAATATAAACGTACCGATAACATTAAACATCAGGTGAATAACCGTGGTACGCTTTGCATTCGTCTTTGTTCCAATAGCAGCTAAAACTGCTGTGATACAGGTTCCGATATTCTGTCCGAACAGAATATATACTGCACTGGAAAGCGGAATCATTCCGGTACCAGCCAGCGCCTGCAGGATACCAACCGAAGCAGAGGAAGACTGTATGATGGCTGTAAAGACAGCGCCAATCAAAATGCCTACCAGGGGATTGCGGAAGGTAGTCATGAAGTGGATAAAGGTTTCCGAGTTCTGAAGAGGTACCATGGCAGAACCCATCATATCCATACCGATAAAGAGCACACCAAGACCCGCAAAAATTTCACTGATATGCTTTACTTTTTCATTCTTAACAAAAAGAATCGCCGCCACACCCAGAAAAGCGATCAGCGGAGCAATCATACCGATATCCAATGCGATCAGCTGTCCGGTGATGGTGGTACCGATGTTGGCGCCCATGATTACCCATACCGCCTGCTTTAAGGTCATAAGACCGGAATTTACAAAGCCAACGACCATAACTGTCGTAGCTGATGAGGATTGGATAACTGCTGTTATGGCTGCTCCCGCCAAAACTCCTTTGAACCGGTTGGAGGTGAGCTTTTCAAGGATTTGTTTCATCTTATTTCCGGCGGCCATCTCTAAACCACTACTCATCATCTGCATGCCATATAAGAACAATGCAAGTCCGCCCAGAAGCATTAAAATATCAGATATTTCCATTCTATATTCTCCCATTCATGTCATAATATTTACACAGTAGCCGATACGTACCCCAAGGATACGCAGCGTTTACAGCGGACGCTTTTTTCCGTCTGACTCATGGGTGATATTCAGTTTATCATAAAACTGCCCGGGCATAGATGCCCCAAATAAGGACAGCAAAAAAATGCCTCCACAAAACATCATAGTATAGATGTTCTGAGGCATATACAGATCAGTTATCCCAGATCCCGGTGCCAGATCGCCCAGAAGCAGATTGCATATCTGGTTTATAAGGACTCTGCCTGGCGGCACAGAATGTTCTGCAACCCGCTCATTTATAGTGTGTTCCCCTGCAGTAATGTGATACTGCTTATCCGAACCGACGGTTTGGGAATGATAACTATCCCTTCCTGCCAAATCAGCCGGGAACGTCAAATTTCCTGCTCCTGCCTGCACAAAGAAGACAGCTGTTAAAATAAAGATCACACAGGCAATTTTGTTTTTTATATGGAAGCTTTTCATCTCTTCATACAGCACTGCTGCGTATACTGCGCTTCGTTCTAAACGTAGGCAGCTCAATTATTCGTTTCTGATACGCAGAGTATTTTCTCCTTAGTACAATTGTTGCTTTCTCTATTATAATCGTACATTTCCTTTTCTGCAATCATTTCGTGGAAAAATTATTTTTAAGTACATCCCCTTCAGGTGATAACATTTCTCAATAGCCCTTTTCTTACCCAAAACTAATTGACAAACTAAATCATATTCGCTAACATAACAGTTGTTATGCAGGAGGAATTATGGAAACAAGGGAACGGATCATAGAAGCAGCAAAACAAGAATTTCTTTTAAAAGGATATGAAAAATCATCGTTACGGGCAATCTGCAAACAAGCCGGAGTAACAACAGGCGCACTCTATTTTCTATTTGAAAGCAAGGAACGGCTGTTCTGTGATATTGTGGAACCATTTGTTGCAGCAGGATTCCAGATGTCCGAAGAATTGCGAAAAAGAGAAATCCTGCATCCGGAAACGGCTGAAGACAATGAGCGTCAATTAATGACCACTTTATACAACAGTAAAGATTTAATCATACTGGTAATGGAAAAAGCCGCCGGTACCAGATACGCCGATTTTCCACAGCAAATGGAACATCTTTTAAAGAGCTTTTTCCGGCAGTACTTTGCCGAATATACGAAGCATAATATCGATGATAAGCTTATTACAATTTTGGTACAGGGAAGGATTCGGGTATACATGACAATCTTAAAAGAAAGCAGCAGTCTGCAAGAGGCTTTACAATTAACGGAAAGCATGGCATGTTATGCAGATGCCGGCACAAATGCAGTCATTCATAAAATAAATGAAAAAAATCCTATCAAACCGTAAAACATGCGGGATGATAGGATTTTTTACATAACAAAACATAACAACTGTTATCTAAAGAAAGGATGGTTTGAAATGAAAGAAAAAAAATTGGATTATGGAAACTGGGTACCCGGAAATATGATGCATCTCTTGTGGGGGATCACGGCACTGCTGGCAATCGCTAACATACTAAATTTCTGTATTTTTACGAATATTGCCGCAGATGTAATCCTGCTCTGCATGCTGCTTCTCAGCACCGGCATGAGTGTTTACATGCAGATATGCCGTAATATATTTGCTTATGAAAAGGGAGGGCTTATGGGCAGAATACATGATTACTTATTGGAACATCTGTACTGGAATGGCGAGGGAGACTTATTGGAAATCGGATGCGGTGCAGGTGCTTTAAGCATTAAATGTGCGAAAAAATATCCCCGTGCCAGAATCACCGGCATGGATTATTGGGGAAAGTCCTGGAATTATGCCAGGGAACAGTGTGAAAATAATGCAGAGCTGGAAGGTGTCAAAAACCGTATAACATTCCAACAAGGGGATGCTGCCAAACTGGATTTTCCCGATAACACCTTTCATGCCGCAGTCAGCAATTTTGTATTTCATGAGGTCAAATCCCAGCCGGATAAACATTACGTAGTCCGGGAAGCGCTTCGTGTGGTAAAAAAAAGGCGGTGTATTTGTCTTTCATGACATGTTTGAACAAACACAACTGTATGGGAATATGAATGATTTTATTAAAGAGCTGAAACAAGAAGGCATTACGGAGATACACTATATTCCTAATACGGATAGGGAATCATTTATTCCGGGGTTTCTGCGGGCACCCTGGATGCTGAAGGATATGGGCTTGATTTACGGTATCAAATAATGTAAAATATGACACAATCTGTCACTATTCTATGGTAAAATACTTTTGTAGTTACTTAAAATATAACTGGAAAGGATACCTATTTTATGGAAGAAAAAATGAGATGCCCCTGGGCAGGAGACTCCCCCATATACGTAGATTATCATGACAATGAGTGGGGACGTCCCGTACATGATGACCAAAAGTTATTTGAAATGTTAACCTTAGAAAGTATGCAGGCGGGGCTTTCCTGGATTACTGTGCTCAAAAAAAGAGAAGCTTTTCGGGAAGCATTCGACGGATTTGATCCCCGCAAAGTAGCGCTCTACGAAGATGACAAATTTCAGGAACTCCTGGCAAACGAGAAAATAATCAGAAACCGGCTGAAAATCAACGCCGCTGTAAATAACGCGAAAATCTTTTTGGAAGTCTCTGCAAAACACGGCAGTTTTGATCAATTAATCTGGGGATATGTGAATTACGCTCCGGTTGTAAACCATTGGGAGAAAATAGAGGATGTGCCCGCCACCACACCGCTCTCCGATCAGATCAGTAAAGATTTGAAAAAAATGGGATTCAAATTTGTCGGCTCCACTACTGTTTATGCGTTTATGCAGGCTATCGGCATGGTGAATGATCATCTTACCGGATGTTATTTCTATGATAAGATGTGAACTAAAAAACCACTTGCTCTTTTTAAGGAGCAAGTGGTTTTTTAGTTAGTAAAATACAAAAAGTCTGCACAAGGGCGTTCCGATCCGTCAGAAGGTCTGTTTAGTACCTTGCCGTCGTAATAAAGCGTTGTGGATCCGCCGCCATCTAAATTATAGGCATAACGGCATCCCTGTCTTTGCAATTCCGCAATCATTTCATAATGGTCAAGTCCCAGTGAATAACCCGATCTTCTTCCATCCGCCACCAGTATTACATAGTCATTTGGACGAACCATTCCTACTACAGTACGCGGATCTTTATGACTAGTCAAAGAAAAATTCTGCATATCCAGTGGTGCGGCAATACCATTATTAATCAGAACCGGACCGAAATTATAGGTGTCTTTTACGCCCATATCCAGAAGGGATTGTCCCCATAATCCCATTGGAGGAGTGAACATTGTTCCATCCTTTTTGACTGCCATGGTCGTATAACTGGTTGCATAATTACCGTAGATCTTGCCATTTTTAATGCACATACCCAATGGTGATGGGTAACCTGATACATCAAAAGCGCTTCCGTTAATGCCGATAATTCCACCGTTGGATGATACCGCCTGTGAGGTCAGCTGTCTGGAGCCTCCATAGCTCCCGTAAGACATGGCTGAACGCAGTTGCTTGGGATTACTGGTCTTAATGCGTGCCACCCAGTACACAGAACTATAATTCTGCTTCTTATTAATCTTCACTGACAAGGTACTGCTTCGGTATTCCAGATATGTAGCCGTATTGACGCTTTTGGTATTCATTTTTCTGGAAGCATCCATAACTCCTTTGGAGTTCACATAGTAATAATACTTCCCTTTTTTCAGCCAGGTATTTTTCTGCAGTGCTCCGGAGCTGGAAAAATAGTAATTCTTTTTCTTTACCGCAGTCCACTTTGTTTTCATTACACCATTCGAGTCCAGGAAATAACGGTCTCCTTTTGACGTAATCCAGCCCGTTTTCTTTTTCCCCGATTTGGTATAATAATACCATTTGCCGCCGATCTTCTGCCATCCACCTCTGAATTTTGGAATCCACTTACCGTCTTCCCCGACAAAATAGCTGTTGATCCATCTGTTTGTAAGCATATTGCCTTTTGCTCCCAGATAGTAATCTCCTACCCAGCGTTTCTTCAGCATTTTGCCTTTTCTGTCGAAATAATACCATTTCTTATTGATCTTTTTCCACTTGTTTTTTACCTTTTTGCCGGAAACATAGTAATACTTTGAACTTTTAACCGTCTTCCAGCCAGTTCTCTTAGCCGCCTGTGCCGTGGAATCGCTCAATGCAAAACCGATCAATACGCAGAATAGTAAAAGGATCATCCGCAATTGTGTCTTTTTCCTGTTGTACTTCAATGAATAGCTCCCCCTTTTTATTTCTATAGAGCATAAATAAAATATGCTCTTAGTAGATTTTAACAGAATTGTAACATTTTCGCAATAGCTGTATTACAATTTAAGGGGGAAATTTCGTCACCGGCGGCTTCAAATGAGCAGATGCCGTCCTGTGAGTATCCTTTTGGGCCCACAGGAATGAAGAATTACCGCTGCGCCAGTTCTTTTGTAATATCTTCCCAGGTAACGCCTCGCTCAACCATGAGCACCATTACATGATACAGGAAATCTGATACCTCATATTTAATTTCTTCCGGGTCCGGATTTTTGGCTGCAATTACAATTTCCGTAGCTTCCTCGCCGACTTTTTTAAGTATTTTATCGATTCCCTTATCGAAAAGGTAATTTGTATAGGACCCTTCTTTCGGATGATCTTTCCGGTCTTTGATTACCCCATACACATCCTCGAACACTTTCATTGGATTGGTATTGTCATATTCTTTCTTTACCAGATCCCGGTAGAAACAGCTCTGGTGTCCTGTATGGCAGGCTGCTCCCACCTGAGAAACTTTCGCCAGAATTGTATCATTATCACAGTCGATACGAAGCTCTTTCACATACTGCAGATGTCCGCTTGTAAGCCCCTTTGTCCAGAGTTCATTACGGCTTCTGCTCCAGTATGTCATTTTGCCTGTCTTGATCGTGGTATCGAATGCCTGCTCATTCATATAAGCCATCATCAGTACTTCCTGGGTCTTATAATCCTGGACAACTACCGGCATCATCCCATCGGAATTCAATTTAAAGTCCGACCAGTTCAGGGCACTTTCATAGGTATTCACCGTAATGCCGCGCCTCTTTAGTTCTGACTTTAATTCCATCAGGTCAATGCCTGGATCTGATAAAAGGTTGCCTGATACCCCGGATACCTGCTCAATGGATAACAGGGCAATCATTTTTTCCTTGTCAAGCAGGGAGAGAATCGGAACTGCACCTACGGATACGGCACTTACTGCCTCGTACAAATGAAGGTTGTCTCCTAATAACAGTACTTCACTTGTATAGGTCTCCAAAAGCTCTTTCTGTTCGTTTAACAATGCAAAATTATCTGCACATGCCGCAATTTTCTCTTTGCCAAAGCGTTTTGATACTTCCGGCATTAAATCCAGGTTGCTTTTCTTTGCCATATTTAAAAAGGTTTTTTTACAGCCGGCATAGATCAGTTTTTTTACATCTTCCACCCTTTTTATATTTCCACCGCCCAGGATGGGAATATCTATTTCTCTGGAAATTTCTTTGATGAGCTTTAAGGACTGGTCATGTTCGCTGTCCGTATTGGATAAATCGAAAATAATCAGTTCATCCGCACCATTGTTGCTGTAATGCTGAGCGAGCTTCACCACATCCCCGTCTGCAAATACGCGGTTATCAAAAAATCCGGTTACGGCAATTCCATTCTTAATAAAAATATGAGGTATTAATTTCTTATGTATCATTACAAACTCCCTTTCGTCGATAACACGTCCATTATTCTGGAATCATAAGTAACTGCTTCATCTAAAGCCTTGGCAAACGCCTTGAACATTGCTTCCGCCATATGGTGGTTATTCCCCGGCGTCAAGACCTTCATATGCAGGTTCATTGCCGCTGCATAGGAAACTGCATAGAAAAATTCTTTTACCATCTCCGTATCCATGTCTCCCATACGGTCTGACGTAAAAGCTGCATCGTAGGACAGATATGGCCTGCCGCCTAAGTCAATGGCGCAGAGCACCAGCGTTTCATCCATGGGAAGAATCATATCCCCATACCGGCGTATCCCCTTTTTGTCCCCCACAGCTTCCCGGATAGCCGTACCCAGTACAATTCCGGTATCTTCGATAGTATGATGGCAGTCCACATCCAGATCACCGGTTACCTGAACCTGAAGATCAAAGAGTCCATGCCTGGTGAAGCCATCCAGCATGTGGTCAAAAAAACCGATGCCGGTATGGATATCTGATTTCCCCGTGCCGTCCAGATCCAGGGTAAGACTAATCTGCGTTTCCCGGGTGTTTCGCTCTATTGTTTTTATCCTGGTCATATATGCCTCCTATTTTTCAAAGCGGACTTTAATAGAATTCGCATGGGCGGTGAGCTGTTCCGCTGTTGCAAATTTAATAATATCCTCATGAATTGGCTCCAGCGCTTCTCTGGAGTAATAAATAATACTGGATTTTTTTATAAAATCATCCACGCTTAGAGGGGAAAAGAACTTTGCAGTGCCATTGGTAGGCAGTACGTGGTTCGGTCCTGCAAAATAATCACCCAAAGGCTCGCTGCTGTACTCTCCGATAAAAATAGCTCCTGCATTTTTAATCTTGGTCATCACCTGGAAAGGATCTTTTGTAACAATTTCCAAATGTTCCGATGCAATTTCATTGACCGTATCAATGGCATCTTCCATATTTTCAGCCACTAAAATATAGCCATAATTATCAAGGGATTTTTGAATAATCTCTTTTCTGGATAATTCTGCAGTAAACGCATCCACTTCTTTTGACACTTTATCTGCCAGTTCACGACTGGTTGTAATAAGAATTGCGGAAGCCATCTCATCATGTTCAGCCTGGGATAACAGATCAGCCGCAACAAATCTGGGATTAGCTGTCTCATCTGCGAGAACCAGAATTTCACTGGGACCTGCAACAGAGTCAATGCTCACATGCCCGTAGACTGCTTTTTTCGCCAGCGCCACATAAATATTGCCGGGTCCTACAATTTTATCTACCCTTGGAATGCTCTCCGTACCAAATGCAAGTGCCGCAATTGCCTGGGCGCCGCCAGTCTTATAGACTTCATCCGCCCCCGCCTCATGAGCTGCCACAAGGGTGGAGGGATTTACCTTACCATCTTTACCGGGAGGAGTAGTCATAATAATCTTCTCTACGCCGGCTGCCTTTGCAGGCACAATATTCATTAAAACAGAAGACGGATATACAGCCTTGCCCCCTGGAACATAAACCCCTACTTTAGACAGCGCTGTCACCTTCTGGCCCAGCATCGTTCCATCGGGTTTACTGTCAAACCAGCTGTACTGGCGCTGCTTTTCATGATAGGAGCGAATATTTACCAGGGCTTTTCGGATCACCTCTACCAAGCTTTTATCCACCTGTTCATATGCTTCTCTGATTTCCTCTTCCGTCACCCGGATATTCTCAGGACCTATATCAGCTCCGTCGAAGCGCTTTGTATAGTCAAAGACCGCCTGATCCCTGTTACTTTTTACATTCTGGATAATTTCTGCAACACGGCCTTCAAACTCCCCATAGCTGTTTGGACTGCGCTTCAAGAGGTCTTCCAGTACATTCTGCATGGTATCTTTCGTCAATTCAACAATTCTCATAATAACCTCCTACGTTTTCCTGATCTTATAAGACTGCTTTTAAATCCGTTAAAAGCTTCGTAATTCTGTCATTTTCCATCTTCATGCTCACCTGGTTCACCACTACCCTTGCAGATAACGGACAGATCTCTTCTAAAATCTCCAGCCCATTCTCCTTAAGCGTGGAACCCGTCTCCACAATATCCACGATCACTTCCGAAAGTCCCACAATGGGAGCTAACTCAATGGAGCCGTTTAGTTTAATGATCTCTACCGTCTGATGCTTTTTATTATAGAAATAATCTTTTGCAATATTCGGATATTTGGTGGCAACCCGGATCAATTCCTGGTGCTTTAATAATTCCTTTGCAGATGCCGGACCGCAGACACACATCCTGCATTTGCCGAATCCCAGATCCAGAACTTCATATAATTTTCTCTGTTCCTCAGCGATGGTATCTTTTCCTACAATACCGATATCAGCTGCACCATACTCTACATAAGTAGGTACATCAGGTCCTTTTGACAGGAAGAATTTCAGCTTCAGCTCTTCATTTACAAAAATCAGCTTCCTGCTGGTTGGATCTTTCATTTCTTCACAGGTGATTCCTATCTTTTCAAAGACCTCCAGGGTCTGTTTTGCCAATCGCCCTTTTCCAAGGGCAAACGTTAAATATCTCATCATCATCCTCCAGTGCTGCATTCACTGCAGCTTTATCAATCTATGACAATAGCGCCATAAGTCCCGCCGGTTTCGCTACCTTCGTTTCGGTATTTACAGACAGAATTCTATCCTTATCTTCGAAGTACAGGATCTCATTAATACGGCTTCGCCTTGCAAAGGTCAGATAATCCTCTAAGTCCAGGCTTTCCTTCTGACAGATCAGTTCCACATAATTGTTCTCTATCCGAAGATGCTTCGCCAGTGTAATCGCTTCTTTTCTCTGCTCTTTTTTGTATAAGATCAAGCGGTTTACCTGCTCTGACGGCACATCTATTTTCTGTCTGGAAAGGGCGGTCAGAAGCTGGTCCACTACCACGACAAAACCAATTGACGGTGCATCTTTTCCGAAATGCCCCATCATATGGTCGTAACGTCCGCCTTTTACGATAGCATCGCCTGTTCCAAAGGTATAACCCCGGAAAATAATGCCGGTATAGTACATATATTTGCTGATCATCCCCAGATCAAAGGAAACATATTTTTCCACACCGTAATATTTTAAAATTCCATATAATTCTTCCAGTCTTGCAATTGCCTTTAAGGCTCCCTGGTTGGATGTAAGGAGTTTTGCACGTTCCAGTGCATCCACGGTTCCAAACAGCTGAGGCAGAGTTGCAAACACATTCTTTAATTCTTCACTGATATTCTGTTCGGACAGCAGCTCTTCCACGCCAAACATATTTTTATTGGAAATCAACTCCCGCAGTTCTTCCTCAGTCTCCTCATCGATTCCCGCTTCTGTCATCAGGCTTTTAAAAAATTCCACGTGCCCGATGCTGATCTGGAAATCTTTAAGTCCTGCATTTCGCAGTGTCTCAATAACCAGTGTAATAATCTCCGCATCTGCGTCCACACTGTCATCTCCGATAAATTCTGCTCCCAGCTGGGTTGTTTCTTTTAAACGGCCCTGGTAACTTGAATTATTAATAAAGGTATTACCCATATAACAAAGGCGGATGGAAAGATCTTCTTCTGTAAAATACTTCGCCGCTGCCCTGGCAATAGAAGGGGTGAAATCGGGGCGCAGCACCAATGTATTTCCTTCCCGGTCAAAAAATTTATACAGATCCTTGGATGGGATGGTTCCCACATCCTGACCAAATACATCAAAATATTCAAAGGTAGGCGTTTCAATATCCCGATAGCCATAGGATTTCAGGACTTTATGCAGTTTGTCCTGTAAAGTAAGTTTCTTTTCACATTCTGCATTGTAAATATCCCTCACACCTTCCGGCGTATGTAATAATCGTTGATTCATTTCTCTCTCCTCTTTCTGAAAATCAAATTTCGTTTCGCTTTATCACATTAACGTGATAATTCACTACTATATAAAATTATTTTTCATTATAATAGATGTATGAAAAAATGTCAATCCCTCTTATCTAAATCCTTTTGCAGTGCATCTAAGTATGGTACCAGAATACCGCCTTTACTTTCCAGCTTAAATTCCTGTGGCAGTTCTTCATAGCGGAAGCTTTTTCTGCCCCCCTCTTCTGCCCTTTTCCAGAAATATTTTACCCGTTCAAAAGGCAGATAAAATATTTCATTTTTTTTGGTATAGTAAATAATCAAAAAAGAAATTCCGCCCTGCTGCTCAAATGTCCCCATAAACTGAACCTGATGTTCATGGATATTCTGCAGTGCAAAGGTATCCGCATTACATTCCTTTGCATCAAAGCAAACAGGAATCCCCTGTACCGCTCCAATGTAATCAACGGTACTTTTCTGCTCAAAATATGCCAGCGTTATATGCCGGTTTTCTTTATCAATTCTGATCGGGGTAATGGGAGTCGGGATTTTCTGAATCAACGCAAGCCCCTTTTCCTGATACTGTTCGTTGGAACGGTTAATTAAGTCTTCCAATGTGGACCCCCGAAGCCCTCTTGAATTCCATGTTGCCATATGGATATTCCTTTCTGTCTTGTCACCTTCTGTTTTTGTTACTTTTTATTTACTTCACTATTTGTTTGATTGCTTTCTATTTATGTTACTTTCTTTTTTTCACTATTTGTTTGATTGCTTTCTATTTATGTTACTTTCTTTTTTCACTATTTGTTTTATTACTTTCTATTTTTGTCTTTTATTCGTAATACTTTTTCTACTTTTTGGTTTATGTATCTAATATTTGTACTCTATCTCTTTCATGTTCAAACACGCTCTAGTTTATTTTACTCCAAAATTGCCGCATCTTCAAGCACATTGAAAAAGCAATGCCGTTTATATACAAAAAAAGCAGTTAATCGTAATCAATCAACTGCCAGTTTTGCATCCTGCATTTAAAATCAAAACACTTTTTCGAATACCTTCTGGAAAATAGGAGGGACTTTCGCCGTAAATTCTCTTCCGGAAAGGTATTCCAGATCACCTTTTATCTGCGGCATTACCAGCTGATAGGAATGCAGCATTTGATACTTCACCCCATAGAAGGCTTCATATTTCTGGTTCACTTTCCGGTTCCCGTATTTGGAGTCTCCGATTATCGGATGCCCAATGGATGCCAGATGGGCACGAATCTGATGGGATCTTCCGGTGATCAGCCAGACTTTTAATAGAGTAACCCCTTTTTTTATTTCCAGTGGCGTATACCGGGTGTGTATGGGCAAAGCTCCCTCTGTGTACTCCCGGCTGATCTGTACTTTATTTTGCTTCTCATCTTTGGTAAGCCAGCCATCAATGGTTTGTTCCTCTGCCACTTCTCCGGATACCAGACAGAGGTAATACTTGTGCAGGCTCCTGTCCTTGAAAACCTCCGCCATAGTCTGAAGCCCAGCCAGGGTTTTCCCTGCTACGATCAAACCACTTGTATTGCGGTCTAAACGGTTGCAGACTGCCGGGCGGAAAGTCCTAAGCTCTTCCCTGGTAATCTGATTGGATTCCAGCAGGTAGGCGATCATTTCTTCATTTATGGATATATCACTGCTCTTTGCCTTTTGGGAAAGCATATTTGCAGGCTTGTTCAGCAGAAGAATATGCTTGTCTTCATAGATTACCTGTAGTTTTCTGCTCTTTTTTATGCTGGGGATATCTTCATTTTTCTTTGAGAATTTATCAAAGGTTTCATCGGAAAGAAAAAACCGTATTTCATCATGAAGTGCGGTCTTTTCATTTCCAGTGGCTTTTTTGTCGTTCAGCGTGATATTTTTTTTGCGAAGCATTTTATAGAGGAAGCTTTTGGGTGCTTCACTTAAATATTTTGCCAGAAGCTTGTCCAGACGCTGCCCTGCTTCATTTTCATTTACAATCACTAATTTCATCTCTATACCCTTTTCATTTTTTCAGGACGTGCTTATTTTTCTTAAAGAGAAATCGCCAGGATCACGTGCTTCATCAGTTCACTTCTGCTAAGATCCGGATAATCTTCGCTGGGCGTAAAGGTCCCTTCTGCTTCCAGTTCATCCTTTCGCTGGTAAAGCATATCAACCCTTTCCAGATAGCGTTTTAAATCGGTAAATATCTTCACATTCGACTTATAGCCATTGCCCTTTAAAATCTCCTTGATATGCTTTTCTGCAAAGGAAGGATCCACCTTTGCGCTGCTGGTATAACCGATCACATTTGTACCGCATACAACCAGACTGTCAATAGGCGTATTCTTCTCATATGCAGTCACGGTCAATTCATAGGCGCATACCAGATCTTTAACATGGGACTGAATCTCCCGGTAATGTTCTTCGCTTATGGGCTTCTGCATCAGCATCATCACCATACCCACGGCAGAACGGCTTGCCGGAAGGCATCCCATTACTGCCACAAAGGTAAACATATTCAGTCTTGTACCTGTCTGAATCAAACCGGTAACAAATATCACAACCGGAATCAGGAACAGGATAAATGTAATCAGCCCCCGCTTTTTCTTCTGGGAAAGAATATAGCCCCGTTTTCCCTTTGAAACTTTCTTCATGCGTAATCTCCTCATAATTCTACTTATTTTTCTGCAGTTATTTGTGCCCGGACAGAGGGTACAGTTCCATTTTATCCCCTGCAAAATTTTAGCTATTTCTTCTTATGCACATTCCGGATCGTTTTCTTTTTTACCGGCTTTTTCTTATCTCTTCCATTTCCGGAAGATGTACCGTTTTTCATCCCGCCTTTTCCGCCGTTTTTGTCACATGTCTGCCTGCTATACTGGCCGGATGTACCGGAAGATGTTTTACCATCTCCCCTGAGCGGACGAATCAGGCATTTTTTATCAAAACCTATCAGGTCTGTCCGATGAGCTTTTGTCAGCGCTTCCGCTACCAGCTCCAGATTCTTCGGATTCCGGTATTGGATCAACGCACGCTGCATTGCCTTTTCATGGGGATTAGTGGGAACATAAACCGGCTCCATGGTTCTTGGATCCACCCCTGTATAATACATACAGGTTGAAATCGTAGAGGGTGTGGGATAAAAGTCCTGTACCTGTTCCGGCATGTAGCCCAGATCCCGGAGATATTCAGCAAGTGCCACAGCTTCCTTAAGCGTAGATCCCGGGTGGGAAGACATCAGATAGGGTACCAGGAACTGATTTTTACCGCATTTTGCATTGAGATCTTTATATTTATGCACGAATTTTTCATAGACACTACGCTCCGGCTTGCCCATTTTACTGAGTACCTTATCCGCGATATGCTCCGGGGCTACTTTTAGCTGACCGCTTACATGATGCTCTACTAATTCTTTAAAAAAGGAATCATCCTGATCATAAATCAGATAGTCAAAGCGGATACCGGAACGAATAAATACCTTCTTCACGTTTGGCAGATCCCGCAGTTTCCGAAGCAGGGACAGATAATCACTGTGGTCTACTTTCAGATTTTTACAAGGGGTGGGGAACAGGCATTGTTTTTTCGGACATGCCCCTTTCTCCAGCTGTTTGCCGCATGCAGGCTGCCGGAAATTGGCAGTAGGTCCTCCCACATCATGAATATATCCTTTAAAATCTTTCTCCCAGATAAACTGATTTGCTTCAGCCAGAATGGATTCATGGCTTCTGGTCTGGATAATCCTTCCCTGATGGAAAGTCAGTGCACAGAAGCTGCATCCGCCAAAGCATCCCCGGTTGCTTACCAGGCTGTATTTTACTTCTTCAATTGCCGGAATCCCGCCCTTTTCATCATAGGATGGATGCCAGGTTCTCATATATCCCAGGGAATAGACCCGGTCCATTTCTGACTGGCTTAAAGGCTTTGCCGGCGGGTTCTGAACAATATGCCACCCGTCTTTATAGCCTTCTACCAGACGTTTCCCTGAAAACGGATCGGTGTTGCAATATTGAATATAGAAGCTCTTTGCATAATTTAACTTGTCCGTCTTCAGATCTTCAAAAGCCGGAAGTGTAATTGCATCATAAACAATGGATAAATCCCTGGTTTTAAAAACAGTTCCTTCAATAAAGGTCAGATCCTTCATCTCGATTCCGCTGTTAAGGGCATCCGCGATCTCTACAATGGAGCGTTCTCCCATGCCGTAAGAAATCAGATCAGCCCCTGAATCCAACAGAATAGAGCGCTTCAATGCATTTGCCCAGTAATCATAGTGTGCCATCCTGCGCAGGCTGGCTTCAATCCCGCCAATGATAACCGGCACGTGTTTATACGCCTGACGGATGAGATTACAGTAGACAATCGTAGCATTGTCCGGACGTTTGCCCATCTCCCCGCCGGGGCTGAACGCATCTGTTTTCCGCCTTTTCTTGGATACCGAATAATGGTTCACCATAGAATCCATATTTCCCGCAGAGACAATAAATCCCAGTCTCGGCTCACCAAGTGCCATTATACTTTCTTTGTCTTTCCAGTCCGGCTGGGCAATAATGCCCACTTTATAACCATTTGCCTCCAGAATACGGCTGATTACCGCATGGGCAAAGGACGGGTGGTCCACATAGGCATCCCCTGTTACATATACAAAATCCAGCTGGGCTATGCCGCGAGCCTTCATATCTTCCCTGTTAACGGGTAAAAACTCCTTACTCATTCGTACTCCTGTCCGCCTGCTGTCTGCAGGCCTATATCTATCGCAGATGCCAGCGCGTGTATCATCGCATATGACAGCGCATACTTCTTGTGCTTATATCTATCGCAGATTTTCATAAGTATGATTCAAAACCTCATGATAATCCGAAATATAATAATCTGCAAGTGCCTTCTTTTTCTGAATCTGCCCCATGGAGAAGGCATCTTCCACCGCACATACTTTCATGCCGGCGTTCTTGCCCGCCAGAATACCCATACTGATGTCTTCAAATACCAGGCATTCAGCCGGAGCAACCCGCAGATCCTCACTTACCTTCAGATAAATGTCCGGGGAGGGTTTTCCCTTCGCCACTTCACATGCAGTCCGTACAGCATCGATTCTTCCGTCCAGGTGCTGTGCATGCATCACTGCCTCCACAAGCCCCCTGCCGTTGCTGGTTGCAATTCCGGTCTTAATACTGCGCTGTTTCAGCTCATCCAGAAAATCAGACGCGCCGGGTTTAAGCGGCACTTCGTTGGCATACTTATCATATGCCATCTCCATCCAGTCCTGTTTGATCTCTTCTGTGGTTTTGGGAAGAAAAAATGCGGTCCTGAAATAGTCAGCAGTCTCTGTAAAGCTCATTCCTTCAATCGCCTCATGAAGCCCTTTTGGCACCTGAATCTGAAACCTGTTCAGATACTCTATATCTATCTGTGGCCACATCCACATGGAATCTGCCAGAGTTCCGTCTAAGTCAAATATTACCGCTCTGATTCCTTCTAACATCCGCTGCCTCCGATCCTTTCTATTTCCTCTCTGGTTAACGGGCGGTATTCGCCCTTCTCAAGATGTTCATCCAGGCTGATTGCACCCATAGACAGGCGTTTTAAATACATTACCTGCTTATCCACTGCTTCAAACATCCTTTTCACCTGGTGAAACCTGCCCTCCCGTATGGTAAGGCATACTTCCGATATCTCTGCGCTTTTTAAGATCTCAAGCTCTGCCGGCAGGGTGGGTTTCTCTTCTCCGATATCCACACCCTTTAAAAAAGCCTGCCGGTCTGTTTCGCTAACGATACCTTCCACTTTTGCATAGTAAGTCTTATCCACGTGCTTTCTCGGGGATAAGAGTTCATGGGCAAGAGCACCGTCATTTGTAATTAGCAGCAGCCCTTCCGTATCTTTATCCAGCCTGCCCACCGGGAAGAGTTCTTCCTTTTTCCCGGAAAATATAAAATCCATCACGGTCTGGTGCAGGTTGTCCTGTGTAGCTGTCACACAGCCTGCGGGCTTATGGAACATATAATATTCATATTTTTGGTAGTCCAGGGGTTTTTCCCCCACACATACCTCATCCCGGTCTGCATCCAGCTTCGTCTCCGGCTTTTTCACCACTTCTCCATTCACGGTAACCAATCCTTTACGGATCTTGTTTTTTACTTCTGTTCTGGTTCCCGCTCCTGCGTTTGCCAGGTATTTATCTAATCTAATCAGACTCATTTACTGTAATCTCCATCCGGGGTAGTATTTATTCTTCAACGAGCCATTTGCTGCTTTTGCAAATCCCAGCGGATATCCGTCCACACAGACCAGAATCCAGCCCTTTAACCCCTTTGCCTCGTCATCCTTAAGTTCAATTGTTTCACCCTTTAAATATTTCACCGCCCGTTCATCTCTTCCGGAAAAAGAGATGCTGTATTTCGCCTGTTCTCTTTTCAGACTCATTGCCAGTGCCTGGCTTGGCTCAAAACGGTTTTTCTTCATTTCACCCAGATATAATCCGGTACGTAAAAAACGCAGTCCCCGTATATTGCCCAGGGCTTCCGGTATGGCATACACCCGGTTATCATAGACGGTAATCACCCTGTCTGTCAGATCCATTTTCAGATACTGATCAAAAAATTCCTGGCACTCCTTAGGCAGCACCTGTTTTTTCTTTTTCTGCTTCGCTGCTGCCCCGGTCAAAGGGAAACCGCCATTCTTTTTCAAAAGCGCTGCAAAGTGCCCTTCTCCAGCCATTTTATGGGGCCAGATCCGAACGCAGTTCTCTAACTGCACATTTCCATCTGCTGCCCCTGGAATGCCTTTCCCGAATCCCTCATAACCTTTCATAGGTATTACCTCAAAATCCGGTCTTTCACTCAGAAGAGAAGCAATGGAACACTCATCCTCCAGAGCAGAAAAGGTACAGGTGGAATAAAGCAATAATCCTCCCGGCTTTAACATATCGGCTGCCGTCAGCAGTATTTCCTTTTGGATCTCGGCATAATATTCCGGTCCATGCTCCAGCCAGCTCCTTATCATCGCCGGGTCTTTGCGGAACATCCCTTCCCCGGAACAGGGTGCATCAATTAAGATTTTATCAAAAAATTCTTTAAAATAAGGCAGCAGCTTCTGCGGCGTTTCGCTGGTAACCAGAATATCCGGTATCCCGAATAATTCCAGATTCTTTAAAAGCCCTTTTGCCCTGGAATTGCTGATATCATTGGCAACCAGCACTCCGGTACCCTTTAATTCTGCCCCCAGCTCCGTTGCTTTTCCGCCGGGTGCAGCGCAGAGATCCAGCACAGCGTCCCCTTCTGAAACCGGAAGCCTGTCTGCGGGTATCATAGCACTTGGTTCCTGCACATAGTATAACCCTGCATGGTAATGGGGATGCTTTGTAACGGCCTGTAAGTCGTCATAAAAGAATCCATTTTCCACCCAGGGTATTGGTTTTAATGAAAAAGGCGTCAGCTTCAGAAATTCTTCCACTGTGATCTTGCTTGTATTCACCCGGAGTCCATGAACCCGGTCCTGCCCCGCGCTGTTTAAATAAGCTTCATATTCTTCTGCTCCCAGCAGTTCCTTCATGGAATCCGCAAATTCCTGTGGTAAATTCATCCATTGCTCCTTTTCAAAGAGAGTGTGCACACTCTTATCTATGTATTTTATTTCCCCGGGCGTGTCTGCATCCTGCTTTCTGCAAAATATCCGTCACACTCAGTGGATTTTTCAAACACGCTCCAGTGACTGGGCGCGGTATCCTTCTGCAATAATATCCAGCTGTTTGTGAAAACGTTCCAGCTGTTCGATATCGTTCAGTTCGTAGATGCGGTAAAATTCATCCTGAATTTTGATAATCTCTCTCTTATTCGCCAAATGGTACAGATTCTGTATGTTATTCAATATGTCCGATACCAGATTTGCCTGGATCTGGAAAGAGTTCTGTGCATCCATGATCTCACTGCGTACCGAGGACATTTCATTGTCCAGTACGATGATCGCATCTGCCGCTTTGCTTAATTTCAATCGGATATGCTCCGGAATATTCCGCTTATATTTATACTGCAGTGAATGCTCGATTGTGGACCAGAAATTCATCGCCAGTGTCCGGATCTGTATCTCAACCTGAATCCTCTTACTGCCGGCAAGTGTCTGGACTTCATAATAGACGATCATATGGTAGCTGCGGTAGCCGCTGGATTTCATATTTTTGATATAATCCTTTTCGCTCTTGACCGACATATCGGTACGGTTGCGGATAATCTCCACTACTTTCTCAATATCCTCCACAAACTGGCAGATAATGCGTACCCCTGCAATATCATCTAATTTTTCTTCTATTTCACTCAGTGCTATTTTCTTTTTCTGTGCCTTTTCCAAAATACTGGATATGGCTTTTACCCGCCCCATAACCTGTTCTATCGGTGAATACTTCCCACGTGCCCGATGCTCTCTGATCAGATGCTCGAACTTCACGGTCAGTTCATTCACTGCTAATTCATATGGATCCAGAATTTCTCTCCATAATTGTATTTCCATATACCTGATTCTCCTCTTAACTTTAATAATTCCCCTTAATATTTTAGTATATCATACTTCATATGCATATTTCAACTTTCGATCTTCTAAATAACGAAGAACCCAGTAGGGGTTAACACTGACTTCTTCCTTCCCCGCCGTTTTAATATAGATGCCAAAATGCAGATGCACATCAAAATTCCCTGTAGTACCCTCTATTTTACTATACCCGGTATCTCCCATGTATCCCAGAAGCTCACCTGCCTGAATCTCATCACCCTTTTTAAAATCTCCTGCGTAGGAACTCAGATGGGCATAATAAAAGTATCCGCCATGCTCTGAGCGGATGCCGATGCGCCAGCCGCCTTTTTCCAGCCACCCCACTTGTTCTACAACGCCGTTTGATACACTGACCACCGGATATTTCCCTCTGATGTTTTCCCGGGGAAAAATATCCGTTCCTTCATGCCCCCGTTTGCCGCCGTAATTACGCTCCAGCATCCAGGAATCTTCAAAGGAAGTCTGAGATTCCTCCTCTGTTGTACGATCAGGCACGGGGTAATACATGACGTCCTCCCATACAGCTGCATAGCTTTGCTGAATCTCCTGCAGTGCATGTAAATTATACGCCTGGAAATAAGTCCGCCACAAATAATAATCCGAAGGTGTAAGCGCAGATGTTTTCACATTTTCCAATTCAAACTGGTATTTGGGCATCCATACGGAAAGCAGATCATAAATCGGAACGTCTTCCGTCTTACTGACTTCCATTAACCGCCGGAAATTATCTTCCCCGATTTTCTGGCTGCGAAATCCCATTGTCTCATTAGACTGATACGTTAAATTAAATATTTTTCCCTGGGTATGTAAATAATCGATGCATCCATAACAAAAAATGCCCACCAGAAGAATTACACAGATATTTCGAAGAAGCTTAATTTTATTCATCTATTCGACTCTTCCTCTAGAGCGTGTTTGACATAAGCCTGCCCCAAACAAACTCATATAGCAAGCCCAAACCACAGACTTTCTATTCTCATGATTAATATATGCGTAAAATTTCCGATTTAGAATCAAAATATGACATTTTTTCAGGAATGAATCCCTTCTGGCACTTCATATACTATAAAAAACATATTCGCGCTGTCTGACATAAAGATACTTTCCGCCGTGAAGGAAATTATATATTAATCTTTATGCCAGATAGTCACAGGTACAGCATCTATGAAAAAAATGCTCTATGGCCTGGTCATAACGACCGCACTGATTTTCCTTTACCTCTGCCCTGCAGACGGCTTTGACGCCTCTCTCGCAGGACTGCTCCTCTGGTTTCAGACCCTGGTTCCCACCCTGCTTCCCCTGATGATCCTGTCTAATCTGATTATCAATCTTGGGCTGATAGAACCGCTGATGTTTTTGTTCGCTCCCATCTTTCGGTTTCTGTTCGGTGTGGGTACAAACGGAAGCTATGCACTCACTGTAGGATTCTTCTGCGGATATCCCATGGGTGCCAAGGTGATTGCAGACCTCACCCACGAAAAACAGATAACCCTCTTTGAAGCACAATACCTTTTAGGGTTTTGCAACAACGTAAGCCCTATGTTCATTATCAATTTTCTGGTATTGGAACACTTGCACAAAGAAGAATTAATCATTCCCACCATTGTAATCATATACGGTGCTCCACTACTCTATGGATTGTTTACCGGTATCAGATGCAGAAAAGAATTCCGGGAATCCACTTCTTTACATACAAATACAGCACCTACCACGACATTGAATTTTGGAATGGTAGATGCCTGTATTATGAACGGTATATTAAATATCACAAAACTGGGGGGATATATTATGCTCTTCGCCATTCTGGCAAAAATCGTATTATATCTGCCCATTTCAAATGCAGTCATAAAAGCTTTCCTGGTCGGCATCATGGAAGTGACCAATGGGATTCATACCATATCTATGGAAAATGCATCCTTTACCATCCAATACCTGCTTTTGATTGCAATCTGCTCCTTCGGCGGTTTGTCTTCAATCGCTCAGACAGAAAGCATGATACACGAAAGCGGCCTTCGCCTTTCCAAATATGTAATATCAAAGCTCATTATTACTGTCATCGCCCTTGCTCTTGCCGCATGTTATCTGCTGTAAAAAGGTTTTACTCTGCAGCTTCGCCTTCGCCGCTCTCTTCCATAGCTGTTGCAACATAGTTATTTGGAACAGACTGCGGAGACAGTTCGCTGCGGTTTTTATTTACAATATCATAACAAGACTGAATGGAATTCAGGAAGGTATTGTATTTCGCACCTGCCGTATCAATTGTATGGCTCATAATTTTCTCTAAATTCTCCAGCATTTCATCCGTATACTGAATCGCGCTCATACGGATACTGTTTGCATCATTTGTTGCATTGTCCAGAATTTCCTGTGCCTGGCGGTTAGTGTGTTCCAGAAGTGCATTGGACTGTGCCACTGCCTGCTGCATAATTTCGTCCTGGCTGATCATCTGCTGCTGCTGTGATGTAGCATCTGACAGCATACTGTCCGCTTTTGCCTGGGCATCTGCCAGTATAGCATCTTTGTTGCTGATAATTTTCTGATATCTCTTTATCTCATCCGGAGTCTTCATACGAAGTTCTCTGAGTAATTCTTCCAGTTCTTCTTTATTTACAACAATTTTAGTAGAAGACAAAGGCTGAAATTTACAACTGTCTACATACTCTTCAATTTCTTCAATAATTTGTTCGATTCTGCTGCTCATTATAATCTCTCCTTATTATTCTTTCTTTCCCATATTTTATTATAAATTCTATCAACTACGACCGGTGGAACAAATTTCGAAATATCTCCGCCATAAGCGGCAACTTCCTTCACAGTTGTCGAACTCAAATAAGCATATTCCAAACTTGTTGTAAGAAATATAGTATCGATATCCTGATCCATAATACGGTTCGTCTGCGCCATCTGCAGTTCATAGTCAAAGTCTGTTATCGCCCTAAGTCCCCTTACGATAAACTTTGCATCACATTTTCTTACAAAATCTATGGACAGTCCCGTAAATGATTCTATACGGATATTCGTTATGTCTTTTGTCGCTTCAAGTAATATATTAACACGTTCCTCTACAGAAAACAACGGGGTTTTTGTATTATTATTCAAAACTCCTACGATCAGCTCGTCCACTAATGCTGCCGAACGTGCCATTACATCCAGATGTCCAAACGTCACCGGATCAAAACTTCCCGGATATACTGCTCTTCTCATGCTAATCTCCCTTCGGCCCGCTTTATGAAGACGTGGGCGTTTGTCTTATATTCTTTATACTTTTCGATTATATAGCCAATACTTCCCAGGTACGAAAAATCTGTCTCTTTTGAAGCTTCCACGATAATCAATGTATCTTCCGTAATACAGGAAGAATCTGCAAATGCCTCTAAGACACGCCTTTCCCACTCCAGATTATAAGGCGGATCCATAAATACAATATCAAATGGTTCCTGACCCTCTAATTTATGTATTGCACTAATGGCATCACAGGGCATTACCTGCGCGCGTTCTTCAAGTTTTGTAAATTTGAGATTCTCTTTAATACACTCCACAGACCCGCGGTTATTTTCTGCAAATACAGCAAGAGAAGCGCCCCGGCTCAGGGCTTCTATCCCAATTGCCCCGCTTCCGCTGAACAAATCCAAAAACCTGCAGTCGTAAATATCATTTTGCAGCATATTAAACAAAGTCTCTTTTATCCTGTCTGTCGTAGGCCTGGTATCAAGTCCAGGTACCGTCTTCAAAGGCAGGCGTTTCGCCGTCCCTGCTACTACTCTCATAGAATCTTCCTACCTTTATTGTAATGTTATTCCGTACTATTATAGTTGTTTTTTGGTGTTCATGTCAATTACTTTTGTTGACATTTATGGTAGAATTAAGAAAAATCACCAGATAATCGCACAGTCACTGGAGAATGAGGTGGAATTTGCCAGAGATGACAGAAGATTTCAAATCAGTTAAGATTCCCTCCATGATAACCTTATAAGAGCGTGTTTCAAAATTTCTTCGATCAGGATGTACGCTTCACACAAAGAGAAACGCATAAATTGATCAAATAATTTGGAAACACGCTCTTGTTCATTTGATTTAGCTAAAAAGTCCCGCCCATTGCATGCGGGATAAACAGAATAAGTATTAATTTAAATAATGCTCCAGATCCCCTGTTACGATAAAGGAAACCCATTCTGCTATATTGGTGGAGTGGTCCGCCATACGTTCCACATATTTCACAATAAGCAGATAAGCCGTATATGCTCTAATCGCTTCCGGATTGTGTTTCATTGCCACGCAGAGTTCATCCTTGATCTGGAAGAAATAGTCATCTACGGTATCATCCATAGCGATGATTTTTTCAATGGGCCACACGTCTTCTTTAACAAAGCACTGAATGGTCATGTTTACCATCTTTTTCATGGCATTAATCATATCAGTAATACCTGCCGGCATAGGAACCGGATCTTCTTTTGCCAGTTCAATGATATATTCGGATATATCACTGCAATGGTCTGCTATACGCTCGATATCTGCGATCAGCCGCATAATGGATGTCACTCTTCTAAGGTCTGTGGCTACCGGCTGCTGCTTTGCCACAATACGGATGCAGGCTCTCTCTGTCTCCCGTTCCAGACAGTCCATTTCATCATCCTGATCCATAATTGCCTTTGCAAGTTCCGCATCCGTATCTGTAAGCGCTTTGATGACTTTATTAATCAAAACTTCTAAAAGTAACCCCATTTTTTCTACATTCAGCGTAATATCATCTAATTCCGCTATATAAGATTTTCTGGTTGTCATAAACTGTTCCCCTTTCTGACCTCTATCAACCGAAACGCCCTGTGATATATTCTTCGGTTTTTTTCTCTTTTGGATTGTTGAATATCTGTATAGTATCTCCATATTCTACCACATCACCAGTCAGGAAGAAAGCAGTTTTATCAGAAATACGGCTGGCCTGCTGCATATTGTGCGTAACGATTACGATCGTATACTTTTCTTTTAACTCAACAGCCAGATCTTCAATTTTCAAGGTGGAAATCGGGTCCAATGCACTGGTTGGCTCATCCATTAAGATAACTTCCGGTTCAACGGCAAGTGCTCTGGCAATACAGATACGCTGCTGCTGTCCCCCGGACATACCCAGGGCATTCTTCTTTAACCTGTCTTTTACTTCATCCCAGATCGCTGCCTGTTTTAAGCTGCGCTCTACGATTTCATCTAATTCCTGTTTCTTTTTTATTCCGTGGATCCTGGGACCATATGCTACATTGTCATAGATACTCATTGGAAATGGATTGGGCTGCTGAAAGACCATGCCTACCCGCTGACGCAGTTTGATTACGTCAATGTCGCCGTAAATATCCACATCATCCAGATATATCTTGCCTTCCACTTTTACCCCTTCAATCAAATCATTCATGCGGTTGATTGTTTTCAAAAAAGTAGACTTTCCACATCCGGAAGGACCTATAAAAGCAACAATTTCATTTTTTGGTATATTCATATTAATCTTATTCAGAGCTTTAAAGTCCCCGTAATAAAGATTCAGATCCTCAACACGAAATTTAGGATTTTCTATGGGATTCATAATGCCTACTCTCCTTTTTTACTCAGAAGTTTTTTTGTAACCATTTTTGATGCAAAGTTCAGAACGATGATAATCACCAGCAGAACAATACCAATTGCACATGCCGTAGTCAAATCATTTTCTTCTTTCATCAGGGTATACATTTTAATCGTTAAGGTAGCGCCGCTTGCGGAATTTCCAAAGAGAGCGCCCGGAATCTGTGCAACAGTACCTGCTGTTAACAGAAGTGCTGCCGATTCTCCTACAATACGCCCGATACTGAGCAATACGGCAACTAATATTCCCGGCAGTGCATTTGGCAGAACCACTTTGGACACCGTCTGCAGCCTGGTTGCGCCCAGTCCTAAGGAAGACTCCCGGTAAGTTCTGGGAATGGCCTTTAATGCCTCTTCTGTGGTTGTAATAATCGTAGGAAGCAGAATAATGCTAAGGGTCAAAGCACCTGCCAGCAGAGAATACTGCAGTCCGCATATCTTTACAAAAAATAAGGAGCCAAACAAACCATAAATAATAGATGGTATACCTGCAAGATTTTCGATGGCAAAATGGATGGTTCTCATCAATTTGCCGGGTTTCGCATACTCAATCAGGTAAACCGCTGATAAAATTCCGATAGGCGCCGCAATCAGAAGCGATAATCCAATCATATACAGCGTTGTTACCAGCATCGGACGGATACCACCGCCGGGTCTGACAACTTTTATCTTTAAATTGCTGTCTTTCAATCCTGCAATCTGATTTTTCAAATCACTGACTGCTTTTTTTACAGAATCAGGGTTCTTGGGATCTGTCTCTTTTACAAGGGAATCCACACTGATACTTCCTATTTTTGAAAGTATATCCTTCTTTTCAACCGGATAAGCTTCTTTCTTGGGATTTAGAGCATCCCGCAGCGGAGAAGTTTTATCCATTTCACTGATATAGACTTTTTTGTCTTCGTTTATATTCAATGTAATTCCAAGGGAGGGAATATACCCATCCTGTCCATTATCCGGCATATCGGATAAGACCTGTGACGTTACATAAGTAGTTTTGTCTTCATAATTCCTGGTCAGAAAATTTAAATTAATTCCCGGCAATCCCTTTATCACAATAAATCCTATGATGACAACAAGTATAAACACCGTAAATCCGGCAGAACCATAGATCAGGCCTTTTACAATGGAATCTTTCGTTTTCCTGCTCATGATTTATCACCTGCCTTGCGTGTAATTTTTAATAATGTTAAATTAACAATCATTATAAAGATAAATAAGATAACGCCTGTTGCAAAGAGCATTTCCTGCTGTCTTCCGGATGCATAGCTCATTTCCATGGCAATATTCGTTGTAAGCGGACGCACCATGGACCAGATACTGCTTGGCAGACCCTGTGTGGGATTTCCCGCTATCATCATAACAGCCATCGTCTCACCAATTGCACGTCCGACACCCAGGACGGTAGCCGAAAGAATACCTGATTTTGCTGCCGGAAGTACTGCTTTAAAAATCGTCTGGACCTTGGATGCCCCAAGGCCAAGGGACGCTTCCCGGTATGATTTGGGTACTGATTTTATCGCACTTTCTGATAGGGAAACAATAGTCGGTAATATCATAATTGTTAATACAATGATTACTGCCAGCAATGACTGCCCCTGCACTTGGGGGGATATCTCCTTGATAATCGGAACGATCACACCCAGACCAAAAGCACCGTACAGAACAGAAGGAATGCCAGCAAGTAATTCAACTGCTGGCCTGATTACCTTCACGGCGCTTTTTGGTGCGATTTCAGCGATAAAAACTGCTGTGAGGACACCAATCGGCACACCGATTAAAATTGCTCCTGCTGTAGCCAGTACTGATGCTACGATCATATAGAAGACTCCGTACACGTTTTGTCCTGGAGCCCATCTGGTTCCAGTGATGAAATCGATAAAACTGTAGCTGTCAGGACCAAAAAATGGTCGTAATCCTTTGTAAAAAACAAATATTATAATTGCTATTACCGAAATAACTCCCACCAGGGCACAGAGCAAAAAGATTCCTTCTACTACTTTTTCAAATACGTCTCTCTTTACATTTCGGTTCATATTTATACCCATTGCATATTACAGGCTTGCCTGTAATACTGCCACAAATTATAACAAGGCGAAAGAATCACAGAGTGGCTCCCTTTCTATTTCTAATTTTCTTTCACCATTTCCACAATTAGTCTACGCGGATACCGCCGTGGTTATCTACTGCCGCCTGTCCTTCTTCGGAGATGGCAAATTCTAAGAATGCTTTTCCTGCATCGGTTACTTTGTCATCATAGTAGCAGAAAAGGAATGGTCTGCTAAGTGGATATTCTCCGGATTTTGCTAATTCAGCAGTTGGCTCAACACCTGCTACTGTAAGAGATTTAACTGTGTCATCGATGAAAGAGAAGGATACATAACCGATTGCATTTTCGTTTCCTGCAACAGCTGCCTGTACCGGACCATTTCCTTCAGATACAGATGCATTTCCGGAAAGTCCGCCTGCATCTTCCAGTTTAATTAACTCTTCAAATGCACTTCTTGTTCCTGAACTTTCTTCACGGGATACTACGAAGATATCTTCATCATTTCCGCCAACATCTTTCCAGTTTGTAATTTTACCGGAGTAGATATCTGCCAGCTGCTCTTCTGTAATGTCTTTTACTGCTTCATTTGCAGGGTTTACAATAATTGCAATTCCGTCATATGCGAAAACTTCTGTCTTTAATGCGTCTTCTTTTTCTTCATCCTTTATTTCTCTGGATGCAGCTCCGATATTGTTTGTTCCGGATTTTGTATCGGTAATACCTGCTGAGGAACCGCTGCCTGTGTACTCGATGGTTACGTCAGGATTCTGCGCTTCAAACTCATCTTTCATATCGTTTAAGATCTTTTCTACAGAAGTAGATCCTGTAATTACTATATTTCCACTGATATCTCCTGCGGGAGCTTCGCTTCCGTCTGCACTTGCTGACTCTGATGAAGCTGCTTCTGTTGTTGCTGCCTGTGTGTCACCAGCCCCTGCTTCTGTAGCTGCTGATGTACTTGGTGAGGATTCTGTGGTTCCTGTATTGCTTCCGCAAGCAACCAGTCCTAATGTCATAATACCAACTACCGCCATTGCGATTAATTTCTTCATAATTTTTTCCTCCAAAACTTTTCTAATTTGTCCTTACAAGAAAGTATTCTAATAGATGCGTATAAAGATTATATATTGTATATGTAAAGTTTATGTAAAATCAGAAATTATACTTATAAAAACAAAAAATGCTTTTTTTTGACAGCGGTAAAATCAGTAAAATCAAATTTTATGAACAAAAAAACAGCTGTTTTATCAAGAATTTTCCTGATAAACAGCTGTTTTGTTCTATTTGTTTTATAAATGAATGGTAATTTCCGTTCCCTCATCCGGCGTACTGTGGACTTCGATATATCCGCCCTGGTATTCCACCACGTGCTTTACAATCGAAAGTCCTAATCCCGTACCACCCGTCTGCTTGGAATGGCTTTTATCAATTCTGTAAAATCTTTCAAATATGCGCTCCTGGTATTTGCTGGGAATCCCGATTCCGGTATCCGAAACCTTAATTACCGGATGCTGGTCCTCTTCATAGATGGAAATTGTTACCTTCCCTCCCTGCCTGTTATACTTAATGCCATTTTCGCAAAGATTATAAATTAAATCCAGCATCATGGCGCGTACTGCAACCATTTTAACCGGAGATCCTTCCAGATGAAGGGTTACTAGATTGCGTTCTGCCACCGGCAGTAAGCGCTCTACAATTTCCGATGAGATTTCGTACAGATCCACAAGTTCTTTTGTGGTCCTGGCATCTTTTTCATCCAGGCGGCTGATTTTGATAATATCTTCCACAAGAGAGATCAGACGTGCTGCCTCCTTATAGATTTTACCTGCAAACTGGGGAATATCTTGTGGCTGAACCATGCCGTTCTGCATCAGTTCTGCATATCCGGAAATAGATGTCAGCGGCGTTTTCAATTCATGGGATACATTAGCCGAAAATTCCCGGCGCATTTTCTCAGCTTTGTATTTTTCTGTAATATCCAGGACAAACAGAACCGCACCCTGAATGCTTCCTTCCTGGATTACCGGATTTCCAAAAAACTGAATGGTAGTTTCATCCAGCTTTAAGATCTCGCTGTGGGTTTCCCCTTTCATTGACTTTTCCACTGTATTCTGGAGCTGCTGGCTGCGGTTGAACAGTGATATATTCTTCCCGATATAGTGCATACTGGGTGCTCCCAGTATATTTTTACAGCTCTGGTTGATAAATACAATCCTGGACTCTTTATCCAGCAGGATTAAGCCTTCATTCATATTGGTGGTAATGGTATTAAATTTTTCCTTTTGCTCAATGAGATCAGACATCTGATCCTTTATCTGGTAATTCTGCTTTTCAATTCTGTTCAGCAGCGGAAACAGCTCGTTAAAGGAAACCTTTTGGGTTGGATGCTGCAAGTCTATGTTATTGATATTGGAAATAATCCCATTTGCCAGCTTGGTGGCAATCAGGAAGGAACCCAGCAAAATAATCAGTGAAATAACACATGCTGCCGGCAGAACCTTCATAAATGTAGGAATCAGCCCGTCAATGGTTCCTGAGACCCGCAGAAAGCTTCCTGATGACAATTTTATTGCATAATAATAAGTATGCTCCCTCAGTGTGTCCGAGGTCCTTTTTGATATACCGGTTCCATTTTTCTCTGCATCTATAATCTCCGGGCGTTCCAGGTGGTTTTCCATCTTGCTGGCATCTGCCTGGCTGTCGTATATAACCTTGCCGTCCGGGTCGATATAGGTGATTCTGGAGGGTGTCTGTGCCTCAATATCATCCAAAAAAGAAACAGGGTCCGCCAGGCCTTCATAGGCCTTGGCAATGTACACTGCTTCTGTCTTTAATTCGTTTTTTAATTGCTGCTGCATATTATAATTAAAGAACAATACAAATGCAGCCGTTATGAAAATTACAGTTAAAATCCCCAGTCCGAAAACATTTTTATAGATTTTCTTTTTCATTCTTTGTTTCCCATTTTATAACCTACCCCGCGGACGGTTTCGATCATATTGCCGCTGGAACCTAATTTCTGCCTCAGCGATCCGATATGAACATCAACGGTTCGGCTTTCCCCTTCGTAATCATAATTCCAGATTACTTCCAGTATTTTATCCCGGGAGAGTACGATTCCCTGGTTTTTCATCAAATACGTAAGAAGTTCAAATTCTTTATAGGTCAGGACCACTTCTTTGCCGCTGACCGTTACTTCATGCTTCTGGATATCCAGACGGATATCACCCAGCACCATCATATCGGTGGAAATACTCTTCTGACTTCTGCGCAGAACGGCTTTGATTCTGGAAATCAGTTCCATAACACCAAAGGGCTTTGTAACATAGTCATCCGCCCCTACGTCCAGTCCCTTGACCTTATCGTATTCCGTAGATTTCGCTGTCAGCATAATCACAGGGATATCCTTGTATTCATTTTTAGCGCGCAGTTTTTTCAGAATACTGATGCCGTCCTCATCCGGCAGCATGATATCCAGCAAAATCAAATCCGGGTTCCCGTCCTTCAGGCCTTTGTAAAACTCTGCAGCATTTTCAAAACCAATGGCTTCGTACCCGGATGTTTTCAGGGCATACGCAACCAACTCTCTGATATTCATATCATCTTCTACACAATAAATCATCTGACTCATAAACTTATCAAAACCTCCAAATGTCTGTTTACAGGCTCTTATACTGATCTGCTGTCGTTTACAGCGTGTCTTAATGTTCGCTCATTACATACCCGGCAAGATTATAGGCATGGTCTGAAATTCTTTCCAGGTTGCTGATAATATCCAGGAAAATCACGCCGTTTGTAGGGTTACACAACTGCTTGGAAAGCCGTTCGATATGGGTTTCACGCAGCTCTTCTTCCATATTGTCTACCATATCTTCATAGGTTACTACTTTCGTTGCCGCCTCAATGCTTTCCTCTTCCCTTGCCTTCATGGCATAAACAAAAGAGTTGGTAACCAGTTCCATGATCTCGCTTAATTCTTTTCCAGCTTCATCGGAGAACTGAATGTCTTCCTTGGCTTTGTTTTCCGCCAGTTCTGCAATATTTTCTGTATGATCTCCCACACGTTCAATGTCACTTACGGAATAAAACAGATTGTTAATGATGGTATGCTGGTCTTCATTTAAAGAAAGATTGCTGATTTTTACCAGATATTCGGTAATCATCTTTTCCATGCTGTTAATGGTTTTCTCCGTTTTATAAACCCCATCAATCTTTTCCTTATCATTATGAAGTACCGCATCAAATGCGTTCTGCATATTTGCCTGAGCAATTCTTCCCATATGAACAACTTCCAGAATCGCATTTTCAACTGCAAAAGTAGGTGTTTCTAAAATACGGTCATCTAAATGACGCAGTGTGATTACTTCGTCTGATTCGCTTCCTTCCAGAACTTCGCCGCCCTTATCCGAAACAATAAGACCGGACAGCTGTACCAGTTTATTCGCAAACGGGAACAGTATAATCGTACAGATAATATTAAATACCGTATGGAAAATAGATATTCCCACACTTCCGATTCCAGCCGCTGCAAATACCGGATTCAGCTGGAAGATTCCAAACATCGCCGCTCCGAATAAAACTGCTCCTATCATATTAAAGGATAAATGGATCACCGCTGCTCTCTTCGCATTTCTGGGTGCTCCGATACTGGATAAAAGTGCTGTAAAACAAGAGCCTATATTGGAACCAAGGCTTATGTAAATTGCTGAGCTTGCTGTAACAACGCCGCCGGTAGCCGCCAGTGTCTGAAGAATACCAACAGAGGCTGAAGAGCTCTGCATGATTCCGGTAACCAAAGCTCCGATTGCAATTCCAAGGAATGGATTGCTGCCGAACAATGCAAATGCCTTTGTGAAGATAGGCAGCTCTGTATAGGAAGAAGCAGCATTTTTCATAAAATCCAGACCAATGAACAATAATCCAAGACCGATAATGATTTCACCAATCGTTTTCTTTTTCTGCTTTTTGGAAAACATGATAAAAAATGCTCCGATACCCACTAATAGGGGCGCATAAAGTGATGGTGAAACAGCTTTGAAACTATCCCCAAGCTGTCCTAACGATACGATCCAGGATGTGATACAGGTACCAATATTCGCACCCATGATTACGCCTACAGCCTGTCCCAGATTCATTATGCCTGCATTTACAAATCCAACCACCATTACGGTCGTTGCACCACTGCTTTGAATAATTGCTGTGATCAAGGCACCAACCAGAATTGCCATAACCCGGTTGTTCGTCAGAACTCCCAGCAGCTCCCTCATTTTGTTGCCGGTTGATTTCTGGATTCCATCCGACATGCTGTGCATACCGTAAAGGAACATACCAAGGCCTCCGCAAAACATAAACAAATTCTGTACGTCATTAATTGACATCTGATAATCCTCCTAATTAAACCAAATCTTTTTCATAATTATAGAAATTCACGTAACAGTTCAGACAGGTATGCGCATTTTCTGCGCATACCGTGAGAAAGTGATTCAGGAGTGCAAAAATCCCATCGGCGATTATAAATGGATTTTTGCAGTAACAGGGCAGCTTGTCTGAACTGTTACAAATTCACAAAAAAATAGGGATGCTGCTACACCCCTCTCTTAGATTTTATATCTGTAATCTCCATTCAAGATCACCATGAGCTAATCCAAGAATTAAAGATTCCGCAGTTGCAATATTGGTTGCAATTGGGATATTATATTTATCACAACATTTTGATATTGTATAAATATCCGGCTCTTTAGGATCTACCATCGCCGGGTTGTAGAAAAAGATTACCATATCCAAACCATTTCTCTCAAGCATCTCTGTAAACTGCTTATCTCCTCCCACACTTCCCGGGAGAAATTTGTGGACGCGGAGATTTGTAACATCTTCTACACGGCGTCCCGTAATTCCTGTCGCATAAATTTCATGTTTGCTAAGTATATGCTTATATGCAAGACAAAAATCTTCAATTAAACTTTTTTTACTGTTATGTGCAATAATACCGATATTCATCTAACCATCCTTTTTTTCTCTTCTTTCTACCGATTATAACATATAAATAGGGAAAATGGAAAATGTTTTTTTGTTTTTATCTAAATTTGTAAAAAATTGAAAAAATTTCCAGTTTAGAATTTTGATTAATTCATATACTAGGAAGGCAATAACAAATTGCAAATAAAAAAAACAGACAGAAAAAAAGGAGGGGTTATGATGTCAAACAGATCATCTAACACAGCAGCAGTACCAGAAGCAAAAGGAGCTTTAGACCGTTTCAAATTTGAGGTAGCTAACGAATTAGGAGTTCCGTTAACAGATGGTTACAATGGTAACTTAACTTCCAAACAGAATGGTAGCGTTGGTGGCTATATGGTTAAGAAAATGATCGAAGCTCAGGAAAGACAGATGTCCGGCGGAGCAAGCATGCCAGCAGGTAACATGTCAGCAGGAAGTACTTCTCAGTACTAATTTCAAAAACGAATTCTTTCGTATTTGACAAAGAAAGGGCCCAGATAATTTTATCTGGGCTTCTTTCTTTTTGTCATTTCGCTTTTATCTATAAGTACACATTACCGGTCACATCGCCGTTGATTACAAAATATGCAGCATTTTCTTCTGGTTTTAAGTATACGTCTATGGATTTAATATCCGCAGCTTTGTTTTTCAAAACCTTCGTCCAATGTTCCTTTGCCTGTTTCGTAATATCTTCTACATTGATTTCTTTTCCAAGATACTGCAGAAAGATCGTTTCTTTTACAACTGCTTTGTTCGCCGGAGCTTTTTTTGCTGCTGGCTTTTTCTCAACCGGTGCTTTTTCAGCTGCAGGTTTCGCTGCTTTCGCTGCTGGCTTTGCTGCTGTTTTCTCTGCTGTCGTTTTTGCTGTAGATTTCGCTGCCGTCGCTTTCGCTGCCGGAGCCTTCTCCGCTGTTTTCTCTTCTGTTGCTTCTGTTACTTCCGTTACTTTTTCTTCTGCTGCTTTTGCTGCCGGTTCTGCCTTCCTGGCTGCTCTCTTTGATGGTGTTTTTGTTGCTTTAGTGGCTTCTGTCGTACCTGCTGCTGTCTCTTTTACGTTTGCTTTTACGGTTTTCATACATTTTCCTCCTCGCAAAACACTTCCATGCATATATATCATTTACATAAAGCATAATATACCATTTTTTCAAAAATAGCAACTATTTCTTCTATAAATTGATACGGACAAAGCCTGAAAGCATGTACTCCTGGAGTTTTTTATCCAGATAAAGGTACTCCGGTTTACCGGACAATTCTCCCAGATCCAGAATATTCTGGGCAGCCTCACTTGCCTTTTGCAGGATGGATGCATCCGTAAATACATCCCCGATTTTAAACTCCAGCAGACCGCTTTGGCGCACTCCAAATACATCTCCCGGTCCCCTAAGTTTTAAATCTTCACTTGCGATAAAAAAGCCATCGTTGGATTTATTCAGAATTTCCAGACGCTCCTTTACTTTTTTGCTGTCTGATGCCCGCACCATAATACAGTAAGACTGATATTGTCCCCGTCCTACCCTTCCACGGAGCTGGTGAAGCTGTGCCAGACCGAAGCGCTCTGCATTTTCTATCATCATTACAGTGGCATTTGGAACATTTACACCAACCTCCACCACCGTTGTAGAAACCAGCACATCAATTTCATGATTCAAAAAACGTTCCATAATGCTGTTCTTTTCTTTCGGCTTCATCTTCCCATGAAGATATTCAATCTGAATATTTCCATCCAGTGCCGCTCTTAGCCGCTCGGTATACTCAATGACATTTTCAGCCTCGATCGTCTCGCTCTCTTCTACCATGGGACAGATGATGTAAGCCTGGCGCCCTGCTTCAACTTCATTTTGAATAAAAGCATATGCTTTTGGGCGATACCTGGTATCTACCACGCAGTTTTTAATTGGCAGACGGTTAGCCGGAAGTTCGTCAATCACGGAGACATCCAGATCTCCGTACAGAATTACAGCCAGTGTCCGGGGAATCGGCGTAGCACTCATAACCAGCACATGGGGCATTTCTCCCTTTTCGGACAGCGCCTCCCTCTGCCGCACGCCAAACCGGTGCTGCTCATCGGTAATCACCAGCGCCAGATTCTTGTAATTCACTTTTTCCTGAATCAGAGCATGAGTACCAATGATGATATCTGCCAGCCCGATTTCTATTTTATCATATGCCGCCCTTTTTTCTTTTGCCGTCATGGATCCGGTTAAAAGCACCGGCTTGAAGTCCAGCTGCTGTTCCTTTAGAAGTGTGGAAATAGATTCAAAATGCTGTACCGCCAATACTTCCGTTGGAACCATTAATGATCCCTGATATCCATTTTGGGCTGTCATAATCAATGCCAGAATGGCAAGTATGGTTTTCCCGGAACCAACGTCACCCTGAACCAGTCTTGCCATTACTTTGGGACTCAGCAGATCTTTTTCGATTTCTTTCCATACCTTTGCCTGCGCCCCGGTTAAGGAAAATTTCAGGTTCCCGATGATCTGATCCGTAAGTGGTGTTTTCTGCATATGAAAATTGTGGTACAGGTCTTGCGTACTGTCTTTCAAACGGCGCAGTGCCAGGATAAACAAAAAGAATTCATCAAATACCAGCCTGTTTCTGGCCAGCATCACATCGTGCATATCTTTAGGAAAATGTATCTGTTCTATAGCATAGTGAAATTCAGCCAGATGATATTCATTTCTGATATCTTCCGGAAGATAGTCATGATAGCCTTCCAGAAGGGGAAGTGCCTGGCGCACCGCCTTGGTAATCATATTATTGGTAAGCCCTGGCACTAAGGTATAGACCGGCTGCATCACATGGAGCATTTCCTGGTATTGATCTACACGAAAAACAGCAGGTTGTTCCATTAACAACTGCTGTTCTTTGCGTGAAATCTTCCCGCGGAATATATATTTACTTCCCCTTTTCAGGGTGTTTTTTAAATAGGGCATATTGAACCAGGTCAGGCGGATCATCCCGCCGCTGTCGTCCCGGATAACGGTATTGGTAATCTGCAGACGCCTGACTCTTTTCACATCCAGCGTCTGCACTACCGTACCGTAAACTGCTGCTGACACATCATCGTCCGAGATCTCAGATACCTGAACGATGTTATCGTAGGTATCATAATTCCTGGGATAATAATTCAGCAGATCATCTATTGTCTGTATCCCTGCTTTCTGAAATACCAGAACCGTCTTTTCGCCGATTCCTTTTAATTCCTGAATGGATGATTCCATATTCATCATAGTTCACCTGTTACTCTACGGAAATTACGTAATAATAGATTGGCTGGCCTCCGGAATAAACTTCTACATCACAGTCCGGATATTTCCTGCGGAATTTATCCCCAAGTTCATTTGCCACCTCTTCTGTTACTTCTTCTCCATAATAAATGCTGATTAACTCAGAATCATCATCCATCATCAGCTCTACGGTCTCATTTGCCACTGCTTCCAGTTTTTCTCCAACCGCCAGAATCGAATGGTCACCGATTCCCATAATATTGCCTTCTTTGATTTCTTTGTCATCAATATGGGTATCACGAACCGCATAGGTAATCTGTCCGGTTTTTACATGCTGAATCTCTTCTACCATGGCTGCTTCATTTTCTTCCGGCGTTTTCTCCGGGATATAATTAATAATTGCCGTAATTCCCTGTGGTACGGTTTTGGTAGGAATTACAATAATCTTCTTATCTTTTGTCAAAAGCTTCGCCTGATTTGCGGCAAGAATAATATTTTTATTGTTCGGAAGGATATAAATAGTTTCTGCATTCACTTTTTCGATTGCATTTAACATATCTTCCGTGCTGGGATTCATAGTCTGTCCGCCTTCAATAAGGTAATCCACACCAAGCCCTTTAAAGATTTCACCAATTCCTTCTCCGATGGAAACTGAGATAAAGCCAGCTTCTTTTGGCGGTGCATCTGAAACTGCCTGCGCTTTTACCCGATCTTCTGCCTGCTGCTGCAGCGCAAGCTTTTCCGCATCTTTGATCAGCTTCTCCTGATGTTCTTCCCTCATATTATCAATTTTCATGCGGGATAACTCACCATAAGTCAGTGCACGGGAAATTGCCTTTCCAGGGTCATTGGTATGTACATGAACCTTGACAATTTCCTCATCAGCAACGACAACAATGGAATCACCAATGGATTCCAGGAATCCCTTAAATTCCATTTCCTGTTTATCCGACAATTCACTTTTTGTCATAATAATAAATTCTGTACAATAACCAAACTTTATATCCGCTTCTGCCTGAGGGGTAATCTTGATTACACTTCCCTGTGCAGACGCTCCTTCAATGGTATAATCGATTTCTTTGCCAAGGAATCCGTCATAGGCTCCTTTGAGAACCTGTACCAGTCCCTGTCCGCCGGAATCCACCACACCGGCTTCTTTTAATACCGGCAGCATCTCCGGAGTCTGTGAAAGAACATACTCTGCATGCTCAATCACTTCTTTTAGAAACTGCTCCATACTAATATCCGTCTCCGCAAGCTCTGCTGCCTTTTGTGCAGCGCCTTTGGCTACCGTAAGAATCGTCCCCTCCTTGGGTTTCATAACGGCTTTATAAGCGGTCTCCACCGCTTTCTGGAATGCGCCTGCCAAAATCTGGATATCAATTTCGTCATGCATTTTAATCCCTTTTGTAAAGCCACGAAACAGCTGTGACAGAATAACGCCTGAATTTCCTCTCGCTCCTCTTAAAGAACCGGAAGAAATTGCTTTCGCCAACACCTCCATGTCAGGATCGGTAAGTGCCGCCACTTCTTTTGCCGCAGACATAATCGTCAATGTCATATTCGTTCCTGTATCTCCGTCCGGAACAGGGAATACATTCAATTCATTGATCCATTCTTTCTTAGACTCCAGATTTTTAGCACCCGCCAGAAACATCTTCGCACACAGACTGGCATTTATCGTATTTGTTACCACAACAAGTTCCTCCTTAATCAATCGATCTTACGCCTTCAACGTAAACATTTATTTTTTCAATCTCCATGCCGGTAAACTCTTCTACCTTATATTTTACATTACTGAGTAAATTATCCGCAACAGCTGAAATGCTTACGCCATATGCCACAATTACATGAAAATCCAATGATATTTTATTTTCTTCTACCCGTACGTTAATCCCATGCTTCAGGCTTTCTTTTCTTAAGAGCTTTACCAAACCATCTTTCATATTAACAGCAGCCATACCTACGATACCAAAACATTCAACGGCAACACTGCCTGCATAAGTAGCGATTACATCAGTATCAATCAAGATAGAACCCAGATCTGTATCCATGCGTCCCTTCATATCGTTACCTCCAACTTTTAAAATTATAATATCTCTGCGTACATTATACCCTCTTTTCACACAAAATGAAATATTAATTTTAATTTTTAACAATTTATTTCATAATTTTTTATTTTTCACTTGCAAAATATGGTGCCATCTGATAGAATAACTAGTGTTGTGAGTCTATATCCAGTACAGGCTTGCGCAAATAATGAAGCGATACACAAGATATTCTTTCTAGAAATGCCAAAGTGTATTATTTGATTATTTGTGGAATGCTGTGCAAGAGTGAAGACGAATATTAAAGTCAAGGAGGTGCTTATTCATGGCTAAATGTGCTATTTGTGAAAAGGGTGCTCATTTCGGAAACAATGTGAGTCATTCTCATAGAAGATCGAACAAAATGTGGAAATCTAACATCAAATCAGTTAAAGTAAAAGTTAACGGAGCTGCTAAGAAGATGTATGTATGTACTTCTTGCTTAAGATCCGGTAAAGTTGAAAGAGCTTAGTTAGAGGAACCTCTCACCATTGGTTGAGGGGTTTTTTTGCAGAAAACCGACTTCGTACACAACAAGCTAAGAGCCAGTCCCAATGCTGATAACCGGCATTGGGACTGGCTTATTTTAATCTATTCGCTTCACAGATTTGCTTCACCGTTTTGATAAATTTCGTGCTGTCAGTCAGTATTAAGCGATGTCTCTATATATTATGGATACCAAATAGTCAAAACCCTTACTTCCGGTGCAGGAAAGTTTAACACATAAACAGGTTATATCCTATTAATAAGAGCACAAAAATTATCAGCACGGTTATAAAGGCGTTTGGCATGCATAGAGCTAAAAGCATCCCAACTGCTATCCAGAACAGTGTATAACCAACAATCCGTTTCATAACCGTCCACCTGCATATCTCTTTTCTATATCATATGCAGGAACCAACGATTTAACACTTTTTATTCTTCTTCTGTGTCTGTTTCCGGTGCGTCAGCATCTGCTTTTTCGGAAGCCGCTGCAGTATCCGTGTCTGTCTTGCCGGCAGCAAATTTATTTACAAAGTCAGGTACCATATCCAGGATCTTTGTAAGACCATCCTGATTCTTCACATTGACCAGTTTCGTCGTACCATTTTGAATCACAAGTACTGCACTGGGGGACATCTTACCGCCCATTGCGCCGCCGCCATTATTCTTGGCATCTCCGGAAAGGGCACCTGCTGCAACTCCAAATGAAACATCTACCAGCGGGAGAATTATGGTATCACCTACTGACATTGCATCTCCCACTACAGTTTTGGTATTAATAAAGCTGTCCATCCCCTTGAATAATGAATCTACGGTTGTCTGAAAATTATTATCTGAAGCCATGTTTATTTCCTCCTTATTGTCTGATACGTTTTAGGAACTTTTTAGTATTTTTATCTTTATAGATTTTCCATCCTGATTTCAGAAGATGGAGTGCGCGGATATGTCCGCGAATCACCACATGACCCTCATAGATGGATTTATCAAAATCAGGATAAACCTGAATTTTGGTGGAATATATCGGCAGAATCAGTCCTGCAATTCCCAGAATCTGCCCTGTCGTTGCCGGATCTCCGGTACCGAACCGAATATAGCCTTTTGCATTTCTCGGTTTAAAATGCTTCAGCAGATATAGAAATTCTGTCCGGGAGCTTCCAAACAGCAGCTTCGTTTCCTCTGCGCGGATGATTTCCATATATTTATGCACCTGCCCTTTTACATGGGTGAGTTTATAAAGTATATTACGGATTTTCTCCGGAATCCCCTTTAAGATATTCCAGATCTTCCTTATCACATCCAGTATTTTGCGCACCACAGCTTTTATTTTTCCAAAGATACTGCTTCCCTGCATCTGATCTGTTTTTTCTGTATGATCCGAACTTTCCTTTTTATCTGTCCGGCTGCTGGTTTGCTTCGCTTCTTCTTTTTGCTCTGTGATTACCTGTTCGGGCAATTCTTTCGGGACGCCGTCCCCGGTAACCTTTTCTTCTGCCTTTGGCGGATCTGATGCTTCCGCCTCCTGCACGCTTCCCTCAATCGGAATGGGTGGCTGCTCATTCCGGTGTTCTTCTGTGTTCTCTTTGCTCTTATCCCCGGATTTTTCTTTTCCCGGCTTTTTAAATTTTATAAATTTCTTTAACACCCTGAACTTTTCTACCGGTATCCCAAAAAGCCTGATCTCATATCTGGGTTTGCCATCTTTATATTCTGCCATCACAGTTAAAATATGAAGCAGATAACTGGCCTTCCCCTGTCCATAGAGAATATCACCTTCCTTTTGAAGTGTTAAACGGTATCGCAAAGGCACAAACACCACTGCCAGGAGAACCAGAAGTAACAGTGCCAAAATGGCTGCCAGTATGATACCTATAATCTTAAGTATTACCAAAATGATATGTAGCATATTCTCACACCTGTCAATTTCTTTCTTTTCTCTCCTTACGGGCTAAATATTGGCGTACCTGAAAGCCGCCGGTCTCTTTATAGACCTCCAGGGCAATATTCAGGGCTAACTGTACTGCTTCATCATAGCCGCATGCAATCCCTACAATCAAAGGGCAGTTACGCCTTACTGCCTTTTGCATCAGGACGGCGGATGAAACGATATCAAATAAATCGGTCCCATTGGCAGCCAGTGTAACCACGTACACATCAACCAGGCCTGCATTATGATTTATTTTCCAGATTATTCTCTTTTTTTTCTTTCTGGCTGTTTCGCCTATATATAGATTTTGATACCATTTCATCTTTTTTATTCCTGACCTTGCTTTTTTATTTTACTTCATGCATGATTCAAGCGCATTTATCGGATGATATCAGGCACTTTTACTTAATGCGTGATTCAAGCGCTTTCACGATGGTCTCAAGGACTTTTATCCGGGCATAGTACTTGCAGTTTCCTTCTACAATGATCCACGGGGCATACGTTGTGGATGTGCGGATTAGCATCTCATCCACTGCCGCCTCATAAGCATCCCATTTTTCCCGGTTGCGCCAGTCTTCGTCTGTAATCTTCCACTGCTTCTCCGGATTTTCCATCCGTTCTTTGAATCTGCGTTCCTGCTCTTCTTTATCAATCTGCATCCAGAATTTTAACACAACTGCACCACTGTGCGCAAGGGTAGCCTCTAAATCATTAATTTCTTTATATGCCCGTTTCCATTCCTGGGTGCTGCAAAAGCCTTCAATCCGCTCTACCATCACTCTTCCATACCAGGTTCTGTCATAGAGGGCAATATGTCCCGCCTTGGGAAATGTCTGCCAGAAGCGCCACAGATAGTGATGTGCTTTTTCGATATCGTTTGGCGCCGCCGTTGGGTTCACCTCATAGCCTCTGGGGTCCAGACACTGTGTCACCCGCTTGATGGCTCCGCCCTTTCCGCCTGCATCCCATCCTTCAAATCCTAAAATAACGGGAATCCGCCTGCGGTATAATTCACTGTGCAGCAAAGCCAGTTTCTTCTGGAGTTCATCCAGCCTTGACTTATACTCTTCCTTTGTATAAGTCAAAGAGAGGTCTACACTGCTTAATGCCGATGACTGAAAACCTGTTTTGGATTCATCCGTATCCTTATTTTCCAGCTTTTCTTCTTCCCTTGCCAGCCGTTCCAGCTCTTTTTGATTCGCAACCCGCTTCTCCAGACAGTTTACCACGGTGGTAATAATTTTAACCGCTGCATACTCCCGGTCCATAGCTTCAATAATGGTCCACGGTGCAAAATCCGTATCTGTTTTCTGAAGCATTTCCTCATTCATCATTTTGTATTCTTCAAAATGTTTATTTCTTTTTAAATCTCCTTTGGAAACCTTCCATGCCGTTTCTTTCGATTCCAGCATCTTATCAAAACGCTTCTTCTGTTCCTTTTTCGTAATGTCCAGGAAAAACTTAATCATTACATTTCCGCCGTCGGTCAGCTGCTGTTCGAAAGAAACAATCTCATTATAGGCATGTCCCAGCTGCTTTTCTGTGGTCACTTTATCAAAGCGGTCAATCAGAACGCGTCTGTACCAGCTTCTGTCAAAAATGGCAATCCGTCCGTTTTCCGGTGTCTTAGTCCAGAAACGCCATAAAAATGGACGCAGCTGCTCTTCATCAGATTCCCCATTGATGGCATATACGTTAAATCCCCTGGGGTCCAGCGGCTGAATCAGCTGATTGATCAGGGTTCCTTTTCCTGCTGCTCCAAATCCTTCAAAAACGATAATGACCGGAATCTTTAAGTTCCTGCACTCTCTTTGCAAAGTTCCAAGCTTCGCTGAGAGTTCTTCCATCGTTTGCTTAAATTCTTTTTTCCCCATCTTCTTTGTCAGATCAATCTTCTCCAGCATATATTGCTCCTTTCCAGGCAGCCTTTTGCGCCTCTGGTATATATTACTAACTATTTTATATTTTAACAGATTTCTTAAAATAATTCATCTTATTAGAGGAAATTTAAGAAATATTTCAGACACAGGCCTGCCGGGCATGACGGACGTGATGGAAAAGAAAAGAAAAAGAAAGAAAAAAGAAAGAAGATACAGATTCGTATCTTCTTTTCATCCCAGAGCCTGTTGGAAATTCAGTGTGACGCATGAATGTCAGAAAGTAATCTTCAAACACGCTCTAAAAATATTTGCGACTTCCCCAAAGATTCGACTTTTTCAAGTCTAAATATTCGTTATATGCTTTTTCCAGGATTATTCTTTCATTGGCAAACTTCAACAGATGATATGCTTCATGAAATTTATAATACCCGGAATCCACAAAATATTCTTCGCGCTGCGGTTTACTGTAATAGCTGTCGGACATCATTAAATACCAATGAACGTCCTTTGCTACTGTGTCTTCCGGCACATTAAAGGTATATTGACTTTTACCAATATATTTAATAATTGATGCTTTGGCTCCTGTTTCCTCCATTACTTCTCTTATTGCTGTATCCTTATACTCCTCGCCAGCTTCTACAGTTCCTTTTGGCAACACCCATCCTTCATACTTATTCTTGTAACTTTTGTATAAAAGAAGTATCTTACCACGAAATATTACCACACCGCCACAGCTCGTTGCTTCGACCATTGCAATCCCTCCTGTTATGCGTTGTGCACTCCTAACTGGTTTTAGTATAACTCTTTTTTTTAAATCATGCAACCTTAATTATTGGTGATATTCATGCCGTTATTATAGTAGGCATCGAATATAGCCTGTGCAATTGGCACTGCTGCAGAGCTTCCGGTACCGCCGTCCTCTGCTATGACACTGACCACAATATCAGGACTGCTGACATTTGAGAACCCTACGAACCAGGAATGAGTTCCCTTATCTGCAGCATTTGACCCTATTTCATACTCGGCAGATCCGGTCTTGCCGGCTACGGTATATCCAAGTCCGCTGAGGGATTTTGCCGTTCCGCCTTCTACAACCTGCGTCATAAAATCTGAGAGAATCCCGGCTTCCTGGGCTGACATTAATTCCTTATATACCTCCGGTTTATTTTCTTTTACCTTATCTCCGTCAAAGGTTTCCAGACGGTCAATAATATATGGTTTCATTAAAGTACCTGAATTTGCAACGGTTGAGGTGATTAACGCCATATGAAGAGGCGTTACCAGGGTATTTCCCTGTCCGATTGCCGTCGCCATTTCTTCCCCGTAGGATGTGTGTTCATTCAGTTCAAAACGGCTGGAACTGGCTTCCATAGAAATCGGCAGTGTATTGTTAAACATAAAATCTTCACATAAACTTCTGAATGAGTTATTATCCAGTTCCAGTCCCATATTGGCGAAAGAACTGTTGCAGGAATATTTAAAGGAATCTGCCAGATTGACCTGGCCATGGGCTTCTCCCCCAAAACAGGTAATCGTAACATCTTCTTTTGAAATGCTTCCGGTACAGTTATAGCTATAGTTCTGATAATCCGGATGTTCCCTCAGATACTCCAGTGCAGTCATGATCTTAAAGGTAGATCCTGGCGGATATAAGCCCTGTACGGCACGATTTAAAAGAGAACTGTTGGTTTCATCCGAGACCAGGGTATCCCAGTCACTGGATATGGTATTAGGGTTAAAGTCCGGCTTGGAAACCATTGCCAGTATTTTACCGGTACTGGGTTCCATGACCACAACAGCTCCCTTATACACACCCATGGCATTATATGCCGCTGTCTGAAGTCTGGTATCAAGAGTCAGTACCACACTGTCTCCCCTTACCTTCTCATGGTTTGCCTCATTCTGCACCTGTTCCAGAATAGATGCATGGGATGTGAGCAGATCAAAATTTGACGTTGATTCCACACCCGCCTTGCCATTGCTGGCATATCCAACCACATGTGCAAACATATTTTCATAAGGATAAAGGCGTTCCTCATTGCCTTCGGCATCCACATTAGTTCCTGCCAGCGTCTCGCCATCGGAAGATATAATTGCGCCCCGGACAATTTTCTGTGCCTGTGCATCCTGTTTCGTATTATTTACATTTGAATTAATTGTATCCGCTTTTATTGTATTAAAATATACCAGATAACCAATCAGCATAAAAAACATGGTGGCAAAGAGATATGCAACTTTCATCATATCTTTATTTCTGCCTCCCCGGGACTCCGGTCCCGCATTCTGCTTCCGTTTGGGTTCATTTACCGGTATTTCATTAATTTGGATATTGTCCGTAGATTTTTTCCTTTTCAATGCTTTCTTCCTCGTCTTCCCTAAGAATGTACAGTCCCTGTATGATCGCAAACATGATCAGCGTACTTAGCATGGAGCTGCCTCCATAGCTGACAAATGGCAGTGTAACACCTGTGAGGGGAATAAATTTCATTGTTCCGCCCACTGTCAGAAATACCTGAACCGCATACATCGTACCAAGTCCCAATGCAACCAGCCGGTAGAAGGGATTGGATAATCTCATGGCAATATTCAGAATCATAATAAAACAGCTCAAACATACCAGAATCAGGCAGATTGAGAATATCCCGCCCAGCTCTTCCGTCACTGCTGAAAACATAAAATCCTGTTCTACAATGGGTATTGCCGTAGGTGAGCCCTGGAATAATCCGGTTCCAAACCACCCGCCTGCGCCAATGGCAAATAAAGACTGGGCAATCTGATAACCATTTCCTGCATAATCCGCAAAAGGATTCAGCCACACTTCCACACGCACACGCACATGGGAGAATAGAAAATACGCCGCAACCGCCGCCAGGCTTCCTGCACCCAGCCCCGCCGCCAGATAGAGTACATTTCTGGAAGCTACGTAAAGCATAATCAGATACGTAATAAAGAAAATCAGCGCACTTCCAAGGTCCGTGGATACCACCAGAATCAGAACGTGAAGTGCCGCCAAAGCCGTTGCCACCACAATATCCTTAAAAGATTTTGCACGGAGCAGAAGCCCCGCCATACAGAATACAAAGATTATTTTAACAAACTCCGATGGCTGCAGGGTAATTCCCCCCACCGTAAATGCGATTTTCGCGCCATAGGTTGAACGTGCCGCCACAGCAACCAGACCTAAAAGCCCGATTCCCAGAACAGCATACACCCAAGCCCATTTTGTGATCAGGCGCAGCTTGCGTATGATGACCGGTATAAACAATGCCAATACCGTTGAAGCCGCTGCGATTTTAAACTGCTTAATTGACTGATCATAAGAGATTCTGGTAATCATAATCATACCAATGGATATAAGCATACACATATGATTGATTAATAGTCTGGATGCCTTCGGATAGAGATTTCGAAACAGCACCAGAGTTGCCGCCAGATAAATTACCTGGGCGCCATAGAAAAACAGCAGCTGGGATTCTTCCATTTCCAGATAAAGTACCATGAACGCCACAAAATGCATACAAAACATAATTACATTCTGCCTTAAAAATAAAAAATCGGCATCGTCTTCATCTTTACGGAATACCACGTAGCTCTGCAATGTATAAACCGCCATTAAAATGATAATTACATATTTTGAAACCTGAATGATTAGATTTGTCACTTTTCCACCTACTCCACGCCTCTCTTAAAATGCCCTCTTGTAAATTCAGGCAAATCAAGCCTGATGTCTTTCTCCTTGCAAAATGCATCAATATATTTCTCAGTAACTGACAGAACCTGTTTTTTATCTTCCAATGTAAAACTCAGCCGTATCGCAGCCGGAGACAATTTTCTGATTTCGTCTCTGTTTTCCAGAAGAACTGACGGGGCACTGTTATAGATAATATTATAACAGAACTGGCAGTTCGTTTTCACTGGAAAATCTTTTTTCATTCGGTCACGCAGATAAAGTACTTCCGGTACTTTATTGCATCTTCCGGCTGTCTTTTTCAGACACTGGGCACTGACCATCATCGGCAGGTGTCCATAAACCAGAATCTCGCTGTCTGCACAGCCTCTTTTTCCAATTTCCTTTGCATTCAGCTCCAAAGGCACCGTATCGCAAGCAAATCCCTGCTCTTTCAAAAACGATTCTGACTCCCGGTTAAATGCATAGAGGTTATGGTCTGCAATTAAGGGATTCGTCAAACCGCACTCTTTCAGATAACCGGCTTCATCCAGGCTTTTTACTACTATGACATCATATGCCGACAGCATTCTGCGGGCAGCATCCGATTCATAATATTTTCTGGTCTCTGCACGAAAAATATACGGCATAATATAATTGCACTTTTTCCCTGCCTCATGACACTTCCTGATGTATGTTCCGGAATTCAGAAACTCACGGTTATTTTTAAAAACAGCGCTGTCCAGATAAATCCCGGACACTTCATCCATTCCCAGCAGCCCTTCCAGTGCATCTGCGGATTCCAGGGATACATAAATCGGGATAGCTGTCTGATTATTTGCCTTTAAAGTATTACCCTGTCGGGAATGAATTTTCAAACAGGCTCTAGCATACGTAATTTCTTTTGACGGAAGACTCCTGCGGTAGCTCTCCTGAATTTCCCTGGTTAGTTCTTCCAGTCCCATCCGCCTGAGTTCATTCAGCGACTGAACGGGAAGAAAAATATCAGAATCCATTTCAATATCCAGTTTTTCGAATATATAGGGCGTGTTCCCTGTTTTTTGCATTTGTTTTTTTACTTTTTCATAAGACAATGGTTGATTCATCGCTTCCGTTACTTCGTCACCCGTAACTTGAACTGCAAAATCCCCCATTCTTATTTCGAGTATAGCAGGATTTTTTTTGTAAAGTATTAATTTCCCATTAATTTTTTCTTTCAATTTCCCAACCAGATACGTATCCTCCAGCTGCTTTAGCAGCTGTTCATTTCTGGTACGGATCACTGTCTTACAAGTCTCTTGTTTTTTCCCGGAAGGAATTTTAACCTGGAAGATTTCTCCCGGTTTTTTTTCTTCTCTTATGGTAAATTCTGTACCCTTCTGCCCTGATTTTTCATCCAGACATTCCAGAACATCTCCGGGATGAAGTGCTTCTGCCGCTTTTAGCTTTAATATATTCTTCCCGGTATCCACGACTTTAGCCGCTTTCGTACCAATATGGTTGGGACGAACCAGTGACATCATTTCTCTTCCGTTCCCGGTTTTATAATACCCTGTGGAAAAACCGCCCCGGTTGTAGAGATCCATCAGTTCCTGGCGGTCCTGTTCTTCGATCCGGTACCCTTTTCTTCCATTTTTTAAATACAGATCAATATATTTGCGGTAAATGCGAACCACTCCCGCAGTGTATGCTGGTTTTTTCATCCTGCCTTCAATTTTAAAGGAATAGACACCGGCTTCTGTCAGATCCGGAATCAGATCCAATGTACACATATCCTTGGGGCTCATAAGATATTTTTCTGCTCCATAATTGATCTTTGATCCGTTCTGGTACAGATCATAAGGCAGACGGCAGGGCTGGGCACACCTGCCCCGGTTGCCGCTGCGCCCTCCGATGAGGCTGCTGTACAGGCACTGCCCGGAATAACAATAGCACAGTGCACCATGCACAAAGCTCTCTATCTCAATATCAACCCGCTCATGGATACCGGCTATCTCCTGCAGGGATAATTCCCTTGCTGTAACAATCCTGGATGCCCCAAGATCTTTTAAGAGTTTTGCACCGTCAGATCCTGTAATGGTCATCTGGGTACTGGCATGTATGGGCAGATCCGGAAATTCCCTTCTTAAAAAAGTAAACACGCCCATGTCCTGCACAATCACCGCATCCAGCCCTCTGGTGTAGTAGGGAAGGATATAATGATACAGTTCCGCCAATTCATTGTCTTTCAAAAGAGTATTTACAGTCAGATAGAGCTGCTTTCCTCTTAAATGGCATTCATCAATCGCCTGAAGCAATGTTTCTTCCGTCAGATTGTTGGCAAATGCCCTGGCTCCAAACCTGCTTCCCCCTGTATAAACAGCATCTGCTCCGGCACTCAGTGCCGCTGTTAAACTTTCGTAAGACCCTGCCGGGGCCAGTAATTCTACTTTCATCAGTCACCTCATTATCATTATCCCAGAGCCAGCATGAAAATTCATTCATTTTCCAGATATGCTCCCTGGTACTGGTCAAAAAAGAGGCAGTTGCACGATTTATCTTAAGCAACAGCCTCTCTTTGTCTATTTCCTCAATAATTCATCCAGCTCTGTCTCAAGCTTCACAATTTTTTTCTGATATTCCGTGGATTCTTTCTGCAGTCTTTCTAAATCTTTTTCAGCAGTCTCATACCGGATCTGAACGCCGATTACTTCGTGTTTTAAATCATACAATTCCTTGTCCTTGGATGCCAGTTCTTCTTCTACAAGTTCTACCTGCTTTTTCGCTTTAAAATAATCATCTGCAATATTCAGATCCAAAAGAATTCCTTTTGTCTCTTTTGACAAATGATTATAACCTTCCAGTTTTTTAAATTCTGCCAGTTTATTATTAATGTATGTAGCTACTTTTTGCAGATATTCTTCACTCTCATATCCACTCAAAGTATATATTTTCCCTGCAATCAAGACTTCTGCTTTGTTCTTGGCTGACATATGACTTCCTCCACTTTTTTCTCTATTATCACAACATTCTATATAATTCTACAAAATATTGGAGTTTACTGTTATTCATTATACAGAGAAGTGAAAGAAAAATCAAGGTCGATTTAAAAGACAATTTATAACTATTTTGTACAGGACTGTGCATTTGCTGCACAATCCGTGTGAAAACATGGGACATGCAGCAGCAAGCCCCATCGACAAAGCCGATTTTCATGGGCTTGCGGCGTATCTGTTTATGATTTAGAACAGATACGAAAATTTATAACATGATGCCAAGATGATGATATGCCAGCTCGGAAACAACTCTTCCTCTGGGCGTCCGCATGATAAATCCATTCTTAATCAGGTAAGGTTCATACACATCTTCAATGGTTCCGGCATCTTCCCCAATGGCTGCCGCCAGTGTATCCAGACCAACCGGACCTCCTTTAAATTTCTCTATCATAATCGTCAGAATGCTGCGGTCCATCATATCCAGTCCGTATTTGTCCACTTCCAGTAAGTCCAGGGCAAATGCCGCCACATCTTCTGTAATGTGCCCGTTATATTTTACCTGTGCAAAGTCCCTGACCCGCTTCAGCAGCCTGTTTGCAAGCCTTGGCGTACCTCTGGAACGCTTTGCCAGTTCTTTTGCTCCGTTGGTATCGATCTCTACTCCCAGAACGCCTGCAGAGCGAACGATAATCGTCTGGAGCTCTGATTCTGTATAAAATTCTAAGTGGTGGATCACTCCGAAACGATCCCGAAGAGGCGCTGTCAAAAGTCCTGCACGGGTGGTTGCCCCTACCAGGGTGAATTTGGGAAGATCCAGACGAATGGAACGTGCAGCCGCACCTTTTCCGATCATAATGTCAATGGAATAATCTTCCATTGCCGGATAGAGAACTTCTTCCACCTGTCTGTTCAACCGGTGGATCTCATCTACAAAGAGTACATCTCCTTCCTGGAGATTATTAAGAATCGCTGCCATCTCTCCCGGCTTCTCAATTGCAGGTCCGGAGGTAATCTTCATATTTACCCCCATTTCATTTGCAATAATACCCGCCAGGGTGGTTTTTCCAAGTCCGGGCGGTCCGTAAAAAAGGACGTGGTCCAAAGCGTCCCCTCTTTGCTTTGCCGCCTCAATATAGACCTTTAGGTTAATCTTTGCCTTTTCCTGTCCAATGTAATCATCTAAAGTCTGCGGGCGCAGAGCCGGTTCTATTTTTATATCTTCTTCCAAAGTATCTGTTGTAATAATACGTTTTCCCATGTTCCGCCTCCAAAGACCTGTTTTTAAACTGTCCAGCATTACATGCTGCCCAACAATAAATGCAGGGATTTATAAAAATGCCATCTGCTTTAACGCAGCTTTTAAAATGGCTTCTGTATCCATATCATCCGTTAGTTCTGCTTTATTTACAGCCTTTAACGCATCTGTATTGGAATACCCCAGCGCTGTCAGCGCCTGAACGGCTTCTCCTTTGCTATCTGTCATGACAGCAGATGCAGCCAGATCATTCTGATTCGTCAGACGTTTTTCAAATGCATCTTCCAGGCTCAGTTTATCCTTCAATTCCAGGATCACTTTCTGAGCGGTTTTGTTGCCCACACCCGGAGCTTTGGCAATCGCTTTGGCATCTTCCGATAATATTGCAAACCGGAGATCATCTGCAGACAGCGCTGTCAATACGCCAAGCGCAGCCTTTGGTCCAATTCCGTTTACCCCAAGCAGCAGTTTGAATATATCAAGGTCATCCTGGGAACAAAAACCGTACAGCTGCAATGCATCTTCTTTTACATGCATATATGTATGGACACAGACTTCTTTTCTGGCACCGGCAAGCCGGTCAGCATCTCTGCCCGAAACATATACCAGATAACCGATATTATTCACTTCCAGTATTACGCTGTTCTCATTCAGGGCAGCTACATCCCCACGTAAATATGCTATCATTTAAACATCTCCTTTGGCAGTCTTCTCTGCAGTTCTTTTCCTAATATTCCAATCAACAGCCCGGTAATCAGACCGGAAATCAGCAATACCGGAAGGTAATAGAACAGGTTAAAACTATCAACTACTGCCATGGCTACCAGCAGCTGTCCTATATTATGTGTAATCCCGCCGCACATGCTGACGCCTGCGATGGAAAATCCTTTGCTTTTTTTCAGCAGATACATCACTGCAAGACTTAAAAGACCTCCTGCAAGGCTGTAAATAATACTGTACATACTGCCAAACAAAAATCCGCCCAGTACAATTCGCAAAACAGAAAGCAAAAATGCATCTTTTGCTCCCATAAAATATAAAACGCACAGGATGACAATATTCGTAAGTCCCAGCTTTACTCCCGGAACACCGAAATAAAATGGAATCAGTGTCTCCACATAAGTGACAATTAATGCCAGAGCCGTAAACACTCCAAAATATGCTGCTTTTCTTCTAGTTTCCATTTCTATTCTCCTGAATAGCTCAAGCCGGCTACTGCATCATAATCAGATGCTTCCTTCGTCCCCTCTATCCGGACCACAATTTTATAGGGAAGGCAGATAATGGATTCCCCTGATTTACTGATGGCTTTCTGGTGGACACAGAGCTTGTCCCGACACTCTGCCGATATCATATCAGCTTTCCCATCCTTAATCTCCAGGGTATTGGTCCCATTGATCTCAATCACCTGATCCTCTGCAAGGGAATAGATACCGAATTCCTTGCCATCAACCATGATCTGAACCATATTTCCGTCCTTTTGAAATATCATATATCCAACAAATGCAATGAGAGCAACCGCTATTACAGCACCTGCCAGTATCCAGTCATTTTTTTTCATTATTATACCCCTGCATACCGCAGACAGGTCTGCGGTACTGCACCAATAGAAAGTATGGAACGCTTTTGTTCCAAACTTATGCTCCTGAATCGTGCGTGTTTCTAAATATCCTGTACATGATAGCACAGATTTTTCAAAAATTCAACCATATGTTCGAAAAAGGTTTCGGTAAGCAAGTGGACGATCGATTTTCAAATGTTCTCCATAACCCGGATCTCCTGACGCTGTCTCCAGTCTGCCTCATTTACCATCACCAGGAATCCCCGTGCATTTTTCACCTGCCAGTCATAAAATGCTTTTTTCGGCACTGCAAATGCTTCCATGATGCTCATAATCGTTCCACCATGAACTACGATTGCGGCTCTTCCGATTTTTTTGGTTAGAATATCATCCACGGTATCCTGAAATGCAAGGCGGCATCTGCTGCGAAACATATCCTGGCTTTCTCCGCCGGGAAATGGCAGGGTTCCCTGGCTGTCGATCCATGCCTGATAGGCAGGATTTCCATCCAGTTCTTTATAATTCTTATTTTCAAATTCCCCAAAGCTGCATTCCCGGAAATCATCTATGATTTCATAGGGCTGCCCCGGATAGATTCTCTCTGCTGTCTCGATGCATCTTTTCATAGGACTTACATAAATACGATCCACAGAAGGGTATTTTTTCTGCATCAGCAGCTCGATTCCTTTTTCGCAGAGTGGTTCGTCTGTTGTCCCAATATAGCGTCCCAGCAGATTTCCTTCCGTTTTGGAATGGCGGATCAGTAAAAGCTCAGGCATGTTTGATCACCGTACCCAATCCGCAGATCACCCGCACTACTTCGTCGGAATATTCAGCCGCTTTACAGCAAAGCCTCCCTACTGCTTCCCGGTATTCCCGGTCAAACTTTTCAATTGGAACTACTCCATAGCCCAGTTCATTGCATACAATAATAATTTCCGGATTATTTTCATATAACATATCTACAATTCCTGCCGGATTTTCTCCCTCCAAAATCATTCTCTTAATATATTCATGAAAGTGGAAAATCCCCCTGCAGCTTTTTATATCCTCCTGCTTACATGTCATCCCGTCTATAAAATCTGATTCTGACATCTGGTATCGCTCACAGGCTGCTTTTTTCTTCCCCTGGAAAGCACCGCCGATTACAAGTTTCATAGTCTGTTCCTTTCTGTTGTTTCTAAATTCAATGGTTTCTTGCTCTTCTGACTTACAGCCCAATAATTTTTGCTGCAATTACTACTGCAGCCGCCATCACCAGTTCGCATACCTGCAGGAAAAATCCAGCCAGATCTCCGGTTATTCCGCCGAACTTCTGATAAGACATATGGCGGTAATAAGCAAACATCAAAAGGGCGCTGATAAAACAAACGGTTCCCAGAACCGGCTCAAGGAGAATCATCCCCACAGCGCACAAAAGGATATAAAGTATCATGACCGTCTTTACCCTGCTTTTTACAGCCATATCTGAGAAGGTTGCTGCCAGCCCGGTATTCTTCGCCATCCGAAAGCTTACAATTGCAAGACCGCTGAGTGCCCTGGACAGCACAAAACCGATTGCCAGCACCGAAAGCATTCTGGCATTTGTCTCTGAATAACATCCGAACAATAAGAAAAAGTAACATATCCCTACGATGATTGCAAATGCCCCAGCATGGGAATCTTTCAGTATTTCCAGCTTCTGATCCATTGGTTTATAGGAACTCAAGGCATCCGAGGTGTCCAGCAAACCATCCAGATGGATCCCTCCGGTTATGAGAACCGGTATCATCATCAGAATAACTGTATAAAAGGAATTGCCAAAACCTGCATAGCCCTGAATATAATTCCACAAAAGTAAAACTGCTCCAATGACCGCTCCAATGACCGGAAAGAAGCACATGGCATATTTCATATTATCCTTTGTCCATTCCGTCCTGGGCATAGGGATCTTGGAATACATTGCAAATGCAATAATAAAACTATTCCCTAATTTCTTCATGAATCCATCCTCCCTTTTCTCACAAGCGGAATACCGCATACCACTTCGGTAACAGTATCTGCCTCTTTAGCCAGTTCCTGATTGATGGCTCCCAAATTTTCAAGGTACTGTTTGGTTGCAGGATCGTATTCCTGACCATCGGAAAACACCTCATTTGTCACCACCACCAGGGCTTTTACCTGGGATAAAACAGATTGGATTCCCTGTAGAATGGATTCCACCATATGTTCTTTGGCACCTCCTGGCGCATACATTTCATTTGCCGCCAGATTGGACATACATTCCAATAATACAATTCCATCCGGTGGAAGCTTCACGGAACTGAGATTTGTATAGCACTCAATGGTCTGGAAGTTCTTGGCAGCACGCATTTTACGATGCCTTTCAATTCTTCTGTCCCCTTCTGCGTCAAAGCTCATCATAGTTGCAATATATACTCTGGTTCCTTCTCCCAGCCGGATAATCTGTTCTTCGGCGTAAGCAGATTTCCCGCTTCCGCTGCCTCCTGTTACGATCATTAACATCTCTATACCTCCTGCAGCACCGCAGACTGGTCTGCCGCACTGCACCAATCCTATTTTAAACCCTTTATGACAAAGGCTTGTATTCTTCCACTTTTATATCCTGAAACGTACTCATTCCATTATAAACAGCCGCTGCCATCTCCAAAACCGGAAACAGGGTTACTGCACCGGTACCCTCACCCAGACACATGTCACAGGTAAGTGCCGCTTCCATCTTCAGCGCTTCCAGAATCAGGTGGGCCGCAGGTTCTTTGGATACGTGGGAAACCAGCATATACGCTTTTGCCAATGGACAGATATTCACAGCTGCAAGCGCCGCCACGGATGAAATAAATCCATCGATTACAATGGGCACCCCATATGCTGCCCCGCCTAAAAATACGCCTGCAAGTCCGGCGATATCCAGACCGCCCACTTTCGATAACACATCTATGGCATCCTGAGGGTCCGGCGTGTGAAGTGCAATCGATTTTTTGATAGTGTCGATCTTACGTTTAAAACCTTCTGAAGAAAGTCCTGCGCCCTTTCCGGTAACTACTTCCACTGATGTATGTAAAAGAACTGAGGCAACCGCACTGCTGGTTGTGGTATTACCAATCCCCATCTCTCCGGTAGCAATGATACGATATCCCTTTTCTTTTAATTCAGCAACCATTTGAATTCCCGTTTCAATAGCCAGGATAGTCTCTTCTCTGGTCATTGCCGGTTCTTTTGCCATGTTCCTGGTCCCGTAGGCAATTTTGTGGTTAATAATGCAGGTATCTCTTGCAACTCCGATATCCACCGGGAAAATATCCGCTTTGGCAACCCGGCACATAATACTCGCCGTAGCCTGTTCTTTTAAAAAATTCTCCGATACGATTGCAGTCACTTCCTGCCCGGTCTGGGTCACGCCCTCTTCTACCACACCATTGTCTGCACACATTACCACCAATGCTTTTTTCGCCAGATCAATGTTACTGCTTTTTGTCATCCCGGAAATTTTCACAAGATAATCTTCCATTTTACCCAGGCTGTGCAGCGGCTTTGCAATACTGTCCCACCTTTTCCTGCAGTCATTCATTGCCCCCTCATCTGGCTCTTTTACAGTCAGAAGCACTTCTTCTAATGTCATTTGTAAGTCCTCCACTTTTTAAATTTTCAAAAAACTCTTTAGATAATATAATAAGTTACAATAATTTTCATGTCAAGGGAAAGAATGAGGGGCGCCGGACAAAAAAAGAAGCGATGTCTGAACATCGCCCCCAAAGATTCTCATATGAATTATAAATAACTTAAAGCTTCCGCTTTCTCACTGTTATATCTAGATCGATAAAGTGGAAAACTATTAATTCTATAATTATATAATTTGTTAATAAAGCTTCTGTTTGACGTCCCATTCGTGATTCCTGCTGCTTTCACTGCAAGTGCTGCAGAATAAGCTCCATGCTGGATTGAGTAGCTGAATACACTTCCTTTTACCACATCCGGGCGGAACTTGATGTTGATGCCCATATTCATCAGATACCTTTCGGTTTCATCATAGTATTCCTGTTTTGCAAATTCATCCTGATATGCAGCAAAGATTTTAGGCGCTCTGGCATAAATAGTCTGCCATGCCCGGAAGAAACTTTTGTTGCCTTTCAGCTTTGCCTTATTTTTATCGGTAACTGCATATGCTGCGTATTTACTAAATTCTTTAAACGTAATTGGATCTTTGGAATAACAGTATTTTACCAATGGAAGCAGGGAATAGCGGTAATCAAACTGATACTTTCCACAGGCGTTTCCATTGTCTCCCCCAGTCTGTCCATAAGCCTCCGGACCGGATTCATATTTCGTAAAGAATAACATTTCCTGGGAAACTGATCCGCCGCCACTTGGGTCATTTACATTCTGATTACATTTTCCACTTGAATCAACCTGATAGGTAACTCCATTCACGGTTATTGTGGTACTTTTATACATAATGCCATTATCACCAAAATAATACAGAGCACCATCAATATTCTGCAAGCCTTTTACCATAATGCCTTTACTGGTAAAATAATATGTATTTCCGCTGATATTCTGCCAGCCCGTAACTGATTTACCATCGCTCTGGAAGTAATACTGGGCATTGTTAACCGTCTGCCAGCCTTTTTGCATAATACCCGTTGCAGAGAATAAATAATATTTTCCGCCCATTTTACGCAGACCTGTAAATGCATAACCGTCTTTATTGGTCTTGCGGAAATAGTACCGGTTTCCTTTTACAGTTCGGAAGCCAAATTTCATCGCTCCGGTGCTGTCAAAATAATATCGCTTTCCACTGATCTTACGAAGACCGGTAAGCATGATACCGTTACTGTTGCAATAATACTTTTTCCCTTTTACCGTAAAAAATCCAGTCTTCATTTTTCCGGAACTCGTATAATAGTACCATTTGTTTCCGATCTGATACCAGCCCTTGCGGAAATTTGGAATCCATTTTCCATCTGCTCCCACAAAGTACTTTGTTCCTTTGCTTACAATCCACTTATTTTTTACCATGTAGCCCTTAGAATTGAGATAGTAATCTCCGATCCAGCGGCTTTTTGCCTTTTTACCATTATTATCGATATAATAGTAATTCCCTTTTGCAGTCTGTCTCCAATCCGCTTTCGCATTCAATGGCTGAGTTACGATAAATGCGACGAACATCACTGCGACAGCTGTTAATATCTTTTTTTTCACTTGTAAAATCTCCCTGTGCAATCTTCATCATACGATGTTAATAAGTTTTTCGGAAGTAATGGTCACCAATCTTTAACGGTCCCCATACTCCAGTTGTAAAATACAGATATCCAGGTACATTATTCACTCCCGAAAGAGCATCTTTTGCAGCCTTGATACATTCGGATGGTACTGCCTGACCGCTTTCTAACGTCCAGCTCAGCATTCCATTCATTGCAGGCGTAAACTGCCCGCTCTGATATACGACCTCCTGTATCGTATCCGGGAAACTGCTGTCATGGACCCGATTTAGAATCACATTCGCCACAGCCAGTTTTCCTTCATAGGACTGATTCCCTGCTTCCAGATAAGTGATTGCAGACAACAGCCGTACATCTTTTGTATTCCGAATTTTTCCAGGAACTTTTTTACCGTTTTTACCGGCATAGTACATACCCACCCACTGGTTCCTGACCATAACTCCATTCTTACCATAGTAGTAGTCTCCTACCCATTGGTTCGAAATACGCCCTTTCTCGTAATCGCAATAATACCATTTCTTTTTCACCTTAATTCGTCCGGTTTTCAGCCATCCCCTGGAATCAAAGTAATAATATTTACCATTAATTCTTTTCCATTTGTTCTTCACGTACTTTTTTCTAACCGTATTTTCTGATGAAACTGTGTATTTCCAGCGGTCTCCTTTGTAACGCTTCCATGCTGCCTGGCTGTCCATAGATATAGAAGCCAGCAAAACAAACAATAGAACCAATGACAATATTCTTTTAAATTCTTTCATACTCGTTCCTTTCGTGAAACTCCCCGTGGAACCCCTCGTATATTTATTACGATTATATTAAGAATATGAAGATATTATAAAGCATCTGCTAGTATTTGTCAATTTTTTGTTTCATTTCTATTTCGACAGAAACAGCGACATGTTACTGTTCACTCCGTGACCAGTAACTGCATAAATCAATTTAAAATCGCCTTTGGCGATGGGATTTATGCACTCCTGAATCACTTTCTCACGCACTGTGCAGTAAATGCACAGTACTGTCTGAACAGAAACAGCGGCATCCGAAATTAATCGAATGCCGCTGCATTTGCTGATTGCCTATATAATGATACAAATCAGGCTTCCATTAGACTCATTTACAATCTTCTTCATGGTATCCTGCAGTTTTGTCTGGCTCTCTTCTCCAATCTTGGCAAGCTTGGTATGAATGCCGTCATCCACCAGCTGTTCGATTGATTTGCCAAAAATATTGGTATTCCAGATACCATCCTTGGCGCTGTTTTCATTGATAAAGGACATCAGATCCTGCGCCTGCTGCTCACTGCCTACAATAGGTGCAATTTCAGTCTCAATATCAGCACGAATGAGATGAACCGACGGGCTGGCTGCTTTGATCTTCACGCCGAATTTACTGCCCTGCTTAATGACAACCGGGGCGTCCAGAACAATTTCTTCCTGTTTTGGTGTAATAATGCCATAGCCGGTATTTCTGACCGCTTCCAGAGCATTTTCTACTTTCTCATATTCACCTTTTTTCCGTGAAAGTTCTTTAATAATGCCAAGCAGCTGGTATTCGCCCTGGATCGGAACTCCCGCCATATCACTGAGCATCTCGTAGTAATATGTATCGTCCAGATCTATGCGGACTTTGGCAGTTCCCTGGGACAGCTCGATCGCATCCAGCTTCACGTTATTGATAAAGTCATAGTCCATCTGCAGTGCATCATTGTTAATATCCCGGATATGCTGCATTTTCTTCATGATTTCCCGAATGCTCTTAATCAGGCTTTCCTTGATTACATGATCGCCCGGAAGCATTTCCACCCATTTCGGCACATAGAATTCTATTTTTACCAATGGGAATTCGTATAATACCTGTTCCAGGATTCTGGTAACATCTTCTTTTTTCAGCTGCTCACAGTTTACCGGCATAGCCGTAACCCCATAAGTATCAAAAATGTAAGATGCTGCCTGCTTTGCTTCTTCTCCGTAAGGACGTTCCGAGTTCACCAGCACCAGGAAGGGTTTCCCGATATTTTTCAATTCGGTAATGGCGCGTTTTTCCGGTTCCAGATAATTCTCTCTTGGTATTTCTCCAAATGTTCCGTCACAGGTAACAACTAATCCGATAGTCGCGTGGTCCCGGATAACTTTTCTCGTTCCGATTTCCGCCGCCTGGGTAAATGGAATTTCTTTTTCCGACCAGGGTGTCTTCACCATACGAACTTTCTCATTGTCGTCCATTCCGGCTGCGCCTTTTACCATGTAGCCTACGCAGTCGATCAGCCGCATCCTTACATCCACATCTTCTGATAAAGACAGTTTTGCAGCTTCTTTTGGTATGAATTTTGGTTCTACCGTTGTAATAGTACGTCCCTTGCCGCTGGTTGGCATTTCATCTGTTGCAATCGCCTTGTCGTTTTCTTTTAACGCCGGCAATACCATCAGTTCCATAAATCTACGGATGAAAGTAGATTTTCCTGTTCTTACAGGCCCGACTACGCCGATGAAGATCTCACCTCTGGTACGGGCTTGTATATCTTTGTATAAATTGAATTCTTCCATTAAAATACCCCCTCTATATACTGGTATAGTATATGCAGAGGGGGCCAATGATAGAATCATTGATAGTATCATTTTTCAAAAACGAATTCTGATAAAGTACCTGCTTTATTCTTCTCCCGGCATCTTCCAGCTGTGATGATCGGTATGCAGCAGTTCATGGGCGCGGTGAGACAGCGGACGCTGCAAATAATGCTGGTAACACTGTACAATAGATGGATTCTCATGAGAGAAACGTACATCGCTGACCTGATCCAGTCCATAGAGATTTGCCGCACGCACTTCCGCCAGTTCTTCTCCATCCTGAATTGGCTGGCCTCCGCCGCCGGAACATCCGCCGGGACATGCCATAATTTCAACAAAGTCGTAATCAGCTTTTCCTTTTCGGATAGCCTTTATTAACTCCCTGGCATTTCCAAGTCCGCTGGCTACTGCTACACGCAAAGGCGTACCAGCCAGATCAAAGGTTGCTTCTTTCCATCCCTGCATACCACGTACATCTTTAAATGCGTCGGGATCCGGATTTTCATTGGTAACGAAATAATAAGCGGTACGAAGTGCTGCTTCCATAACGCCGCCCGTTGCACCGAATATCACACCCGCACCGGAACCAATACCCAGAGGCATATCGAATTCTTCCTCTTCCAGTTCTTTTGCAGCAATATGCTCTGCACGGATCATCCGGTCTACTTCTCTGGTTGTAAGTACTACGTCCACATCCGGACCGGCACCGGCATCATTAATGGTGGGTATCGCGCACTCATGCTTTTTCGCAAGACATGGCATAATGGAAATGGAATAAATTCTGGAAGGATCTACCCCCAGTAAGTCCGCATAATAGCTCTTCGCCATTGCTCCGAACATCTGCTGGGGCGATTTGGCGGTGGACAGCTGGTCTACCATATCCGGATACTGTGCCTTTAAAAAGCGCACCCATCCCGGACAGCAGGAGGTAAACATCGGGAATTTTTCTTTCTCTTTGTTTTCCACTTTCTTTAAAAATTCACTTGCCTCTTCCATAATCGTAAGATCGGCGGAAAAGTCTGTATCAAAAATATAATCAAATCCCATCTTGCGAAGGGCAGAAACCAGGCGGTTTACAGTGGCAAACTCACGGTCCAGGCCTAAAGGCTCGCCCCAGGCTGCACGAACGGAGGGTGCAATCTGCACTACCGTTATTTTATCCGGATCCGCCAAAGCATCGAATACCCGGTCTGTATCATCTCTTTCCCGAAGGGCTCCAACCGGACAATGGGTAATACACTGTCCGCAAAGGGTACAGTCCGCCTCTTCCAGGGTACGGTTGCCCGATACGTCTACTGTAGTACGGGAACCGGTATTTGCCAGATCCCATACATTCAGACTCTGGATCTTATCACACACCTGAATACAGCGCATACATTTGATACATTTCTCATAGTTGCGAAGCAGCGGAAATTCCTTTGACCCCTTTATATGGGACAGCTTCGTCTGATAAGGTACATGATAGATCCCCAGATCGTTGGAAATTTTCTGGAGGTTGCAGTTCCCGCTTCTGACACAGGAAGGACAACTGCAGTCATGCTGGGATAATATAAGTTTTACATTAGTCATTCTGGTTTTACGGACTTTGGGACTGTTGGTATGGATTACCATGCCGTCTTCTACCACGTTGTTACATGCAGTCACTAATTTTGTGATTCCTTCCACTTCTACAACGCAGACTCTGCAGGCTCCAATTTCATTAATTTCTTTTAAATAGCACAGAGTCGGGATATGAATTCCTGCACTTCTAGCTGCTTCTAAAATGGTAGTGCCTTCAGCCGCTTCGATCTGCTGTTTATCGATTGTCAATTTTACCATTTTTCTATCCTCCCTCCTTTAAATACACCAAATCCAAAGTGATCGCAGCGCAGACATCTTCTGGATTCCTGACATGCTTCCTCATGAGTCATGCCGCATTCAATCAGTTCAAAATCATCTTTCCGCTCGGAAGCATCCCGTTCTTTCATGGTAACGCGTCCACAGGCATTTCTGTCATCCAGCCTGATCTTTGGAATCTCTACATCTGATTTAATGGTGTGTTTAAATCCCAGGTATTCATCGATATTGGCAGCAGCCACTTTTCCGGCTGCAATTGCACGGATTACCGTAGCCGGTCCTGTCACGCAGTCACCGCCTGCAAATACGCCCGGAATATCTTTGATTCCGCTCCAGCTGAGGGCTTCAATAACCCCGCGTTTAACCGGAATTCCATATTCCTCAAATGCCTTGGACTCGATCCCCTGTCCGATAGCCACAATTACCATATCGCAGTCCAGACGCACTTCTTCCTGGGATGCTGTGGCTGGTGCGGGTCTTCCTCTTTGTACCAGTCCTATAATCTGAGGCTGAACCCAGAGTGCACAGGCATTCCCGTCTTCATCCTGCTCAATGCGAAGCGGTGCCTGAAGTTCCAGTACTTCGCAGCCTTCTGCAATGGCACCTTGTACTTCTTCCGGCATAGCAGTCATATCTTCAATACGCCTGCGGTATACAATTCTTACTTTTTTGGCACCAAGGCGTACCGCTGACCTTGCAACGTCCATGGCAACATTTCCGCCGCCGACTACAATGATATCCTTTCCTTCAAAATCAGGCATTTCATTATCACCGATACTTCTGAGCATTTCCACTGCCGATACCACGCCTGCAGCCTCTTCCCCTTCAATACCGATCTTTTTATCAATATGAGCGCCAATCGCAATATAGACCGCATCAAACTGATTGCGGATATCCACGATATTGGGATTTTCTCCAACTGTTACTTCCGTTTTAACTTTGACTCCGATGGATAACAGTTCCTCTATTTCTTTATCCAGAGCAGTGCGTGGCAGCCGGTAATTAGGAATTCCATAGCGAAGCATACCACCAAGCTGTTTTCTCTGTTCAAAAATTGTAACTTCATGTCCCATGAGTGCTAAATAATAAGCCGCACTGATTCCGCCCGGTCCGCCTCCAATGATAGCAGCCTTTTTACCGGTTGCTTTCGCCGGCTTCGGCACCGGAACATCACCTGCATGATCTATTGCATAACGTTTTAGTCCACGGATATTGACTGCATCATCTATCATATTCCTGCGGCATCTTGCCTCACAGGGATGTTCACAGATCAATGCACATACGGAAGGCATAGGATTATCCTTACGGATCAATGCGACCGCATCGGCATACCGTTCTTCAGCTACCAGGGCAATGTATCCGGGTATATCTACTCCCGCCGGACACAGGGCAACACAAGGTACCGGCTGATTTAATTCACAAGTACATCTTCCACGCAGGATGTGCTCTTCAAAATCATCTCTGAATCCATGAACTCCCTTTAGCACCATATTCGCTGCCTCGTAGCCAATTGCACAATCTGCGGAATAATAAATGCTTCTTGCTGTTTCTTCAATCAAATCAATCGTTTCCATCTTTGCTTTTCCATCCAGCACATCTTCCAGCAAACACTGAAGCTGCCCTAAACCTACCCTGCAGGGAACACATTTCCCGCATGTCTGTGCATGACAGACCTTAAGGAAAGATACCGCCAGGTCTACCGGACACAATCCAGGCGGACTGGCAACGATTCTGCGTTCCAAGTCCTTGTAGAGCTCTTCGACTGTGGTCTGGGCCTGATTTCTAGTAATAATACTAAGCCTGCTCATATTTCTTCCATCTCCGTTTCTTAAATTTTCTTTTGTATTTAAATAACACAAGGAGGGACTAACCCTTACAGGCAGTCCCAAATTGTAATTATTTACATGAATTATGTTTCCTGATTATGCAGCAGCTGGTGCACTTTTCCCTTTAGCAATCCATCATAAAGTGGGGCAATCAGCGGATTCTCATCCGATTTTTTGATAATCGTGATATTATCTGCGTTGTATAATCCTCTTTCTCTGGCATTCTTAGTCCGGTCTCCGGCTCTGGTAGGCTGACCACCTCCCATGATACATCCTCTCCTGCACGCCATTACCTCGATGAAATGGTAATCTGCTTCCCCGTTTTTCACACGTTCCATCACATCTCTTGCATTGGCAAGACCGCTTACAATGCAGATCTTCAGATCGGTGCCGTTGTATGGTACCGTAACTTCTTTGATGCCGTCTTCTCCACGTACCCCGCATTCTGCAATTGCATCCAGGGACGCTTTGTCATGCTCATCTGTCAGACGCCTTAAAACAGCCTCTGTCACACCACCTGTTACACCAAAGATCATTCCTCCTCCGGAACCGAATCCAAACGGCATATCACATGCCTCGGGATCCAGGGTTTCAAATTCAATGCCGGAATTACGGATCATTCGTATTAATTCTGTTGTAGTAATAACTAAATCGGTATCTTTTTTCCCTTTTGTATAACTATTTGGTCTGTTGGCTTCCATCTTCTTCGCCGTACATGGCATGATGGATACCATAATCGTCTTTTTCCCGTTTGCATTCTTGGGATGACGGTAAAATTCTTTCACAACTGCGGAGAACATTCCCTGAGGAGATCTGCAGCTGGAGATATTTTTCACATATTCCGGATACTGGTCATGTACAAATTTCACCCATGCCGGACAGCAGGAGGTCAGCAGAGGAAGGTTCTCTCCTTCTTCGATGCGCTCCAAAAATTCTTCTGATTCTTCCATAACAGTCAGATCGGCACTGAATGCCGTATCGTAAACTTCATCAAATCCCATGCGGTGAAGTACATTTACAATCTTGCCCATTACGCTTCTGCCTTTTGTCAGGTTAAAAGCATCTCCTACCGCTACCCTTACAGCCGGGGCAATCTGAGCAACCACACGCACATCTTTATCTGCAATGGCATCCCAGACTTCATCCACATTGGTGCGGATACTGATTGCTCCTGTAGGACAGTAAATACGGCACTGTCCGCAGTTTACACAATCGGTTTCAGCAATGGTTTTATTAAATGCCGGCATAACCATGGCATCCGTTCCACGAAATGCAAATCCCAATGCTCCGATTCCCTGAATTTCTTCACAGGCACGCACACAGTCGCCACAGAGAATACATTTATTCGGATCACGGACGATGGAGGGTGAACTGTTATCCACCGGTCTGATTTCACGGGTATTCTGGAAACGTACATTGGTAACACCCATTCTATGGGCTAATTCCTGAAGTACACACTCCCCGCTCTTTACGCAGGTGGTACAATCTCTGCAGTGGGCAGCTAACAGCAGCTCCACGATTAATTTTCGATGTTTTTTTATTCTTCCGGTATTAGTGAAAATCACCATCCCGTCTCTTGGTTCTTCTGAACAGGAAGCAAAGGTTCTTCCTCTGTCGTCTTCTACGGTACATAAGCGACAGGCGCCAAAAGTAGAAACTTCTGAATGATAGCACAAAGTAGGTAATGAAATACCTGCCTTTCTAATCACAGAAAGGACATTCCGCTCGTCGGTAAATTCTACTTTTCTACCGTCTATTGTCATAAATCCCATATATAATCCCTCCTATGCTTCGATGTAGATTGCATCAAATGCGCAGTTGTCCTTGCAGGCACCGCACTTAATACAAAGGTCATTGTTGATCGTATATGCTTCTTTTAACTTTCCGGTAATTGCTGCTACAGGGCAGAACTTCGCACATTTGCTGCATCCTTTACAGAATTCCGGATTAATGTGATAGGATCGCAATGCCTCACAGGTCTTAGATGCACATTTCTTATCAACAATATGCTCTACATATTCTTCACGGAAAGTTTTCAGGGTACTTAAAACAGGCAGCGGAGCACTCTTGCCAAGTCCGCAAAGAGCCATACTCTTAACCATCTCAGCCAGTTCTTCCAGCTGATCCAGATCTTCCAGTTTTCCGTCACCAGCTACGATTCTTTCCAGTATTTCCAGCATCCGTTTTGTTCCCTCACGACAGGGTACACATTTGCCGCAGGATTCCCTTTGGGTAAAGCTCATGAAGAAACGGGCTACTTCTACCATACAGGTATGTTCGTCCATAACAACCAGTCCGCCGGAGCCTACAATTGCTCCAAACTTCTTAACGGAATCAAAGTCAAGACCTACATCCAGATGTTCTTCCGTCAGACAGCCGCCGGAGGGACCTCCGATCTGAACAGCCTTAAATACTCCGTCATTCTTTACACCGCCGCCGATATCATAAATAATCTCACGCAGGGTCGTTCCCATTGGAACTTCGATCAGCCCTGTATTTTCGATTGCACCGGTAATGGAAAATGTCTTGGTTCCAGGACTTCCTTCTGAACCAATGGTACGAAGCCATTCGCCGCCTTTTAAAATAATCTTGGGAACGTTGGCAAAAGTTTCTACGTTATTTAAAACGGTTGGTTTTTCCCACAGTCCCTTTTCTACCGTTCTGGGAGGTTTTACACGGGGCATTCCACGGTTTCCTTCAATAGAAGCCGTCAGCGCACTTCCCTCGCCGCAGACAAAAGCGCCTGCACCGCGGTTAATATGAAGGTGGAAACTAAAATCACTTCCCATAATGTTATCACCCAAAAGGTGGTATTCTTCAGCCTGCTGAATCGCCATACGCAGCCTTGCTACGGATAATGGATATTCTGCCCTTACATAAATATAGCCTTCGTGGGATTCTACCGCATAGGCTGCAATAATCATACCTTCTATTAATTTAAACGGATCCCCTTCCATCACGCTTCCATCCATAAAAGCACCGGGATCACCTTCATCACCATTACAAACCACATAGCGGACTTTTTCTTTCTGCCGCGCTACCTGTTTCCACTTTCTGCCTGCAGGGAATCCACCGCCTCCGCGGCCTCTGAGTCCGGATTTATCAACCTCTTCCACAACCTCTTCCGGTTTCATTTCAAATATCGCTTTTGCAAGGGCATTAAATCCGCCGCATGCTATGTATTCATCTATTGATTCAGCATCGATATTACCACAATTTTCAAGTACAATCCGTGTCTGTTTTGAGATAAACGGGATATCCTTTGGATGAGCAAATACTTTGTCCTTTTTATGATAAAACAGACGTTCAACCGGTTCCCCTTTCATAATGGTACGGTCGAATATTTCTTTACAATCCTCTAGCTGTACCTTCACATACTGGAAATTATATGGTTCGATTTTCATTAAAGGACCCAATTCACAAATTCCCTGGCATCCGCTTTTTACTACACCGATGTGCGGAATTTCTCTTTGCATCTCTACTACAACGCCTTCCAAATCGCCGCAAAGCTCTTTCATACGTTCGTATATTTTTTCAGAACCGGTTGCGATGCAGCCGGTGCCGGAACAGACCAGAATTCTGCAGGAAAAAGATTTAATCACTTCTTTGGAATCTTTTCTATGTTTTTCTAATGTTTTTTTGCTATCAATGATCATACGCCTGCACCTCTCAATTCCGCAACTAATTCCAATGCTTTCTCCGGTGACATCGTGGGATGTACTTCATTATTAACGGTCAGCGTGGGTGCCAGTCCGCATGCCCCAAGGCAGGATACCGTCTCCACGGTAAACAGCATATCGTCAGTTGTATGCTTTTTCTGGCTAAGTCCCAGTTCTTTAAAAAGTGCTTCTAATATGGGTGCTGATTTTCGCACATGACATGCTGTCCCATCACAAACTTTGATGACATACTTCCCTTTTGGTTCAAAAGAAAAATTTTCGTAAAAGGTAGCAACACTATAAGCTTTTGCCTCTTTAACTCCTATTTCTTTTGCCACATACGTAAGCAGTTCGCCCGGCAGATATCGGTATTCCCCCTGAATATCCTGCATAATCGGAATTAACGAACTGGCCTTTTTGCCATAATGTGCGATGATTTCGTCTGTTTTTTGGTAAAATGACTGATCAAGCATCCGCAATCCTCCTTCTTCCTCTAAAATGTCATTATATATCTTGTCTATATATATTGATCATATTATACCTTATATCATTAAATTGCACAATACCAATTCCAAAAGTTAATAAATTAACTTTAATTTCACACAAATCAGGGTGTGCAGATGAGGGAAATGGATTTTCAAACAGAAATTAGTTTGTGATAAATGCACAAAAAAAGAACAGCTGATTTTTGCGGGAAATCAGCTGTTCTTCTGATGTATACAGATTTGCGGGAACCTGTATACATCTTTTGGTCATGACACTTATTCTCTTAGAATCTTTGCGGAGGTCATCTAAAAGATGTTATGAATACAACGGTCATGAAGGAGGTATTTTGTGAATTTATATATGCTTTGAGATTCATCGCAATCTGCGTGTCTATCAATCTTTTCCAGAATTGATAAACTAGGCTCTCATCAGTTACTACAATAAAATATGCCTGCTCACCCTAAGCCGACACCTGATACAGATTCATGTATTACAAATATAATATGTATATACACAAAACTGGCTGGATGTTTCGCTCTTCACGGAAGCGCATCTCATACATTAAGCAGGTTTCCTGACTTACAGATCATCGTTTGCCTTCTCCTTCTCACACAATGGGTTATGCAATGGATTATGAAGGTTCACTCCCTGAATACAGTGACCGGATCGCTTAGGATTCTCACCTAATTCCCTCTTCTAAAATTAATACCCTTCGTCCTGATATTAACCTTAGCACTTAATATAGCAATATTAAATTACACAACTACATTATAAGCATATATCCTGAATTTGTCAATTACAATTTTAAAAAAATACATATTTTTTGGAATTTTTTTATATAATCTATTATTTTTACAAAAAACGAAAAATAATTCCAGCCATCAAAAAACGTACTTTGCCAGTGAGGAAAACTCACTGCGCAAAGTACGTTTTTCATTATTGTATATTTTATATTACTGCTGCTTTATACTACTGATTTAATGATGTTAGAATCGCATCTTTTAATTCTGCAACATTTGCAAGCCCCGCCGGCTTTAACGTAGATTTAATAGAAACTTCTCCCAGGATCTCGATTTCTTTCATTTCCTCTAAGATTTTCTTCACCTGTTTGGAAGCGGTAGGTGCCCAGGTACCGTTATCCAGGATACCGATTTTACGGTTACGAAGCCCAAGTGCCTTCATATCCAGAAGGAAGGATTCCATAGATGGGTAGATTCCTCCGTTATAGGTAGGGGTAGCAACTACGATATGGCTGCAGCGGAATGCTTCTGCAATTAAATGGGACACATGGGTTACGGAAGCGTCATAAACAGCAATATTTTTCACGCCTGCGTCCGCCAGGGACATCGCCAGGACATTGGCTGCATTTTCCGTGTTGCCGTACATGGAACCATAGACAATCACTACACTGTTATCTTCCGGCTCGTAGCGGCTCCATTTATCATACTTATCTATAAAATATCCCAGATCACTTCTCCATACGGGTCCATGAAGGGGACAGATCATTTCGATATCCAGAGTTGCTGCTTTTTTCAGCAGTGCCTGTACCTGTACCCCGTATTTTCCAACGATATTGGTATAGTAGCGCCTTGCATCATCCAGCCAGTCCCGGTCAAAATTCATTTCATCATTAAAGATATTGCCGTTTAATGCTCCGAAAGTTCCAAATCCGTCTGCGGAAAACAGTACTTTTTCGGATTTTTCATAAGCCACCATGACTTCCGGCCAGTGCACCATGGGTGCCATAAAGAACTGCAGGGTATGTACTCCAAGTGAAAGTTCTTCTTTTTCTTTCACTTCAATCACTTTGCCTTCCAGATCCATTTCATAGAACTGTTTGATCATTTGTACGGTCTTTGCATTTCCAACCAGTTTCATTTCCGGATATAATCTGACCAGAACTTCAATATTGGCACAGTGGTCCGGTTCCATATGATTAATCACTAAATAATCCAGGTCTCTGCCGTTTAACACATGCTGAACATTCTCAATGAACTGGCGGCTGATGGAAAAATCCACGGTATCCATCAGTGTTGTTTTCTCATCCATAATTAAATAGGAATTATAAGATACTCCTCTTGGAATGGGGAATAAATTTTCAAATAAGGCAAGTCTTCTGTCGTTTCCGCCTACCCAATAAATGTTGTCCGTTACTTTTCTTGTGCAATGCATAGGTATCACCACGTTCCTTTCCAGCTTCTATATTGTACATCAGTACTTTCCTTTTAGATTGTAACATTTATTCGAATAATTGCAAGAGATAAACACTTGAAATTTCCTTTCTCCATGAATTTTAGGAAGATTTGTCGAAGGATGCGGCTTACGGAAACGCTGACTATACAGCCAGCACAAATTTTTTCCCTTCCACATCTGCAATATCCAGCCGGATTCCATAGAGAGACTGGATTGCATCGGAGTCAATTACTGTTTCCGGCTTTCCATGAACCGCAATTTTCCCTTTTTTCAAGCCGATTACGTTGTCACTGAAGTACATAGCCTGATTGATATCATGAAGCACCATAATAATCGTGATTCCATACTCCCGGTTTAGCTTCTTTACCAATTCCAGAATTTCGATCTGGTATCGGATATCCAGATATGTTGTAGGTTCATCCAGAAATAATATCTTGGTATTCTGGGCAAGCGCCATTGCAATCCAGACACGTTGTTTTTGTCCGCCGGAAAGCTTTGCTACTTCCCGCTCTTTATATTTTTCAATATTTGTCACTTCCATCGCCCAGGAGATCATTTTCTCATCCTCTTCATTCCGGCTCTGCATCATTTTGGTATAAGGGGTCCGTCCGTAGGAAACCAGTTTTTCTACAGTGATATCACTGCTTGAGGAATTGTACTGGTGGACGATAGACACTTTTCTGGCGAAGTCTTTTAATTTCATATTACGGACATTCTTTCCATTCAGATAAATCTTCCCCTTGTCCGGCACCAGATTTTTAGTCATGAGGGAAAACAGGGTAGACTTGCCGCATCCGTTTGCCCCCATAATCGTTGTAATCTTCCCCATTTCCACCTGGAATGATATATCATCCAGAATCTTGTTTTTCCCATAGGAAAAGGATAGGTTTTTAACTTCCATACTTTGAACTCCTCCTTAACAGAACTATAAAGAATGGTCCTCCCACCACAGACATGATAATAGAGGCGGAGACCTCATAGGGGGCGGCTGCGGTTCTGCCGATGGTATCCGCCAGAAGAAACGTAAATGCCCCAAGCAGCATAGAAAAGGGAAGCAGCACCTTGTGGTCCGATCCCACCAGAATTCTTCCGATATGAGGAACGATCAGCCCTAAAAATCCGATCACACCTGCCACTGCTGTAGAAATACTGGCGAGCAGCACGGCTACACAGGAGATTACAATACGGACTGTATTGACGTTTACCCCAAGTCCTCTAGTCGTTTTGTCTTCCAGGGATAACAGGTTGCATTTTCCGGAAAATACCATGGATAAGACCAGTCCAGCCACAACATACCATACAAGTGTATGGACATCATCCCAGGTCTTCATAGTAATATTTCCATTTACAATAGCTGCTACCCCGGACATATTTCCGCCGTTCATAGAATTAAAGGCACTGGAAAGCCCGGAAAACATGGAATTTACGGCAACACCTACTAAAATAATACGAAGAGGGCTTAGACCTCCTTTCCAGGAAAGCCCATATACCAGCAAAAAAGCAAGTAAGCCGCCCAGAAATGCAAATACAGGGGTAAAGAAAAACCACTGTGGCGCAAATGCTGTAATCAGCACTGCCGAAAAACTGGCGCCGCTGGAAATACCGATAATGCCCGGATCCGACAGGGGATTTTTCAGAACTGCCTGGAACAGCACGCCGGAAACGGATATTGCCGCTCCTGCCAGCATGGAGATCATGATCCTGGGAAAGCGAAGGTCATATACAGTCGCAACCTGTTCATCAAACGCCACAAACAACCCCTTTAATAACTGTACAAACGATACCTTCAGGCTTCCGATGTTGACTGCCAGAAAAAACAGTACCAATAAAAGTATCGTCATAACGGCAAAAGAAACGGTTCTCTGCCCGGTCCTGGATATCTTCTTTTTCCTGCCTGCTTCCGGTGCCGTCTGTTCTTTAATTAGTTCCATGTGTCTGCTCCTCGTTTTCTGTCTTGTTCTCGTTCTCCGTGCTGTCCCCGGTTTCTTTCACCGTATCCTTCTCTTCTAAGCTGGTTTCGCTTTCCGGATAGAGAAGCGGCTGTAATTCCTCCAGGGCTTCCGGATAATTAAAGGTAGCGCTCATCCCAAATTTGTCATAGGATAAATCATAAACCCTTCCTTCTTTGACGGCACGGAAATGCTTCCAGATATCATTCGTCTCAAATTCATCGGCAAACATTTTCACAACCTGGTCCGGCATGGCGTGGGCTGTTCGCAATATAATATCCGGATCTTTACTTTTCATATCTTCCGTATTTGCGGTAAGGAATTCCTGGTCGCTTCCTGCATAAACATTGATTCCGCCTGCCAGTTCCACCAGACTGCCAACGTAGGAATTTTCTGTGGCTACAATATATGAACCGGGCAATCCCATCAATACCAGCACCCGCGGTTTTTCCAGATCTGCATTTTTATCTTTATAAGAATTATAAAAATCCAGGAATTCATTCACCAGCGCCTCTGCCTCATCCTCCCGGTTAAAGAGCTGCCCCAGTTCCTGTATAGACTTATACATGCCGGGAACGCTTTTCAGATTCAAAAAAGCAAAATCCATGCCCGCCGCTTCGTATTTGCTCTGCAGATCCGACTGCAGGCTGGAAGGGCTTAATACCCAATCCGGTTTTACCGATTTTAAAATCTCCATATCCGGGGACATAGGCGTTCCAATTACTTCCACATCCTGATATCGCTCCGGCAGTGCCGTCAGGCTGCTTTTCGGCACCCCCACCAGATCCAGATTCAGCTTTTCGCAGATGGCAACGGTTGCCATGGAGGTTGCTGCAATGCGGTAGTCAGTTGTAGTTGTTACCTCCGTATTCACGGTCTGGGATACAGCCTTGCTTCCCTGTGTCTGATCTACGCAGCCGCCCAGAGACATCAGAGTACAGAGTCCCAGGATAAGGATTCCGGCTTTTTTCAGTATGGTGCTTTTAATCATCGTCATCTTCCTTCCTGCGTTTGTAGATCATATATAGAATTCCGCCTGCAATTGCCATCAATACTACTCCTGTCACAACGCCGGAGACAACTGTTACAATGGTCAGTTTCACCATCTGTCCCATATCGCCTGTGCTGCTGCTGGAACCCACAGTACGGTCCTCGTTATCTATGCGCAAAGCCGTTTCTTCTTCACTTTCCTCTTCCGGGTCTGTAATCGTTTTGGATGCCGATAGGCCATCTACCCCGTCCAGGGGATTATCGGACTTTACTTTGTCCTGGTTATTGGCTGTCTCCTTCTGCGCTCCGGTCTTTTTTGCTGCCTCCGTTACCTGGGCGGCTGCCGAAACAGCTGCCGGATCTTTCCCGGTCTCTGTCTGGGATGCTTCTGTCTGGAGTGTGGCTGTTGTGGACTTTGATGCCTGGGACTCTGACGTCTGGGGCGCTGTTGCCTGTGTCTCTGACACCTGGGTCTCAGGAGCCTGGGTCTGAGGTGTCTGTGCCTGTGCCTGCAGAGGTGCCTGAGTCTCTGGAGCCTGGGTTTCAGTTGAAACCGTGACAGACTGTATGAAATCCGTGTTATTACCCTGGGTCAGATCGGAAAAATAATAGTAAAAGATGACATATCTTCCCATTGGTTCCACATAAAACGTACTCCTGACCACTGTGGTTTCAGAAGTCAGCAGGATGCGGTAATCCGTACAATAGGTTCCGCCTGCGTTTTCCTGCATCACGCTGCCATCCGTACTCATCCAGCTGCTATCTCCCCATTCCTGGACTGCAAACTGCACATCGGAGATCTGATCCGCCAGATAATATCGCACATTGGCATAGGTGTTCCCGTTTTCGTCCACCTCTAAAAGTGCCTGGGTATACAATACGCTTTCCACCATAGACTGCCCCAGAACCTGAGACGACTCTCCTCCGGAATCTTCAATTTCTCCAGATACCGGATGGCTGTAACTGGGATGTACGGCTGCGGTATAGACGCCATTTGCCAAGGCTGCATGAACCGGTAGCACTGAGCCTGTCAAACCGGCTGCCACTGCAATTACCGCAAATACCGCTATCATTTTTTTCAAACTCTTTTTCACACTTTTCACCCGCTGTATATTGCAGTCTTATCTGCAATACTGCCACAATGATACCGGCTGAAAAAATCTACTTGTGGCACCCTTTCTATCATAAAATTTTCTTTCATACTCATCACCGGTTCCTTCTTTTCACTCTTCTGCCCGCGAATACGATTAATGCGCCTAGTGATGCCGCAAACAATATTCCAAAAAGCAGGATTGGTGCAGTATCTCCGGTTTTTGCATTTGCTGCGGTTTTTACAGCTGTACTGGCTGTGTTCGGGGTTGTGCCGGAGTTTGTTTTCGGGGTAACAGTGGGTTTACTGGTATTTGGTGTAAGAGCGGAAGCTGTCTTTTCTCCAATCGCAAACAACCCTGTCTTATTTGTTTTAAATACATACATTCCGTCTTCCACACTGCCTGACAGAAGGGATTTCGTTCCGTCACTGTTCACACGGTATACCCCCGCCTTGGTGCTGGATAAACTGCCAAGAGGAATACTGATGGTTATAAATCCTTCGGGCTGTATTTCTTTCCCGTCCAGAGTCAGAATGATGTTGTAAAGCTTAAAACTGCTAAATACCGATGAAAGTGCAGTCTTTGCACTGGTATAATCCTGTCCCTGGCTGATCTCTGTAACCTCTGCCTTTGCGCCTTTTGGAATCATCCCTTTTTCGGCTGCGATACGTACTCCATTGACCGTTTTATCAAATGCCGGAGACTGCTCTTTGGGATCATCCGGCTGCAAATCGGGATCATCCTCCGTGGTGCTTTTCAGCGTTGTCCAGTCTAATTTCATCAACACATTCTGTGTACCTGCTCCTGCTGAAATGGCATCCATAATGGGTACAAATACCTGTAGGGGTACAAAGCCATTTTCATCGTTTAGCGCCGTTTTCACCAGTTCAAATGAAACGGTGTCCGGGTATGGGCTTGCTGCATCATTATAGATATCCACAACCACATTTCCATCGCTGTCCTTCTGGGTAGTCAGCACCGTTACATCCTTTAAAGTACCCTGGGGAGTTCCAAGAGAATCATAAGTGTAACCATCCGCATAGTACTTCAATTTGCTTAAATAACCAAAGCTTCCGTTAATTTTAAGACCTGTAAAATCCAGAGTCAGACTGTATGTTCCGTCTTTTACCGTTAATTTAACCGTATGGTTAATAGCATCGTTGGACATGGACTTACTGACCCGGTCCACTTTGATCATATCGGTATAAACAGAATAGACTCCGTCTTTTAAATTCTTATAGTCCAGGGTTTCATCTGTGGTTTTCTTTAAACCGCTGATGGCAGCCGTAAGAGCATCTGTCTGTGCATCTATGGATGTCTGGGAAGCATCCTTTGCGTCATACACTGCCTGTGCCGCTTTCATCACCGTTTTCAGCGCTTTAATGGTAGATGCCGTATAAAGATCACTTTGTTCAGCCAGCTTTGCGGCTTCTTCCAGTTTCGATTTTAACTTGCTCTTATCCGTCGTTTTCTTTTTTTCCAGATTGGCAATTGCAGAATTCAGGGATTTCACAACTTCATCTGCCTCGCTTTGAACCGCCTGGGCATTGTCAGCAATCCTTTGGGCACCTTCCACTGCACCTTTCAGGACATTTAGGGACTCTTCGGTATAGACTCCAGTTTGTTCCAGATACCCCTGCGCTTCCTTGATCTTCGCCGTTAGTACCGTCTTATCAGCCAGTTTAACAAGCGCTGCAATCCCCTGGTCCAGACTTGTAACCTGTCCGTCAATTTCCGCCTGGGATGCATCTAAATTCCCGTAAACAGTATTGGCTGTCTCAATCATCGTTTTTAAAGATGCCAGAGACAGGGCTGTATATTCTTTCGTCTTTGACAGATAACCATTTGCCTCTGAAATCTTTGCTTCCAGAGCACTTTTATCGGTAATTAATATTTTACCGGTAATGATTTCGACTGCACACTGCAGCGCAGCCGCCTGGTTATTGACCTGATCCTGGGATGCATTCATATCGGCTGCCAGTTCTGCCGCTGCTGCAATGGACGCCTGTAAAGCCGCATACGCCTCATTGGAAGCAGTTCCCTGAGCCACGTTTTTCGCACGGGCAATCACTGCATTCAGAACGGACTTATCCGCATCCAGCCCGGATACCTGCTCCATGTTTCCATAATCCAGCTGCAGCCTTGCGTACTGCTTTCCCGCACCGGCTGAAATACCTTCCATAATGGGCACATATACCTGAACCCAGATTTCACTGTCTCCCAGTGTGACAGGCATGGTCATGGATTTGGGATAAAGCTTTCCTTTCATCAGCGAGTCAATGCCATTTGACGGATTATTATAGATATCGTATACCCCCTCATAATAAGCCGTTACCGTTGGTGAAAAAACCTGGGTGCCTGCAGGCGGATAACCATCCTGGTCATAGGTAAGGTAATAAAACTGTCCCAGATAACCGGTGCCAAGGGCAATGGACAGGGATACAAAATCCAGAGTCAGAGTTCCTTTTCCGCTGCTCACTGTTAAATAGGATGGTTTTTTCAAAGCTGCATTCCCCATGGAATCCTGCCTGTTATTCGCATGTTTTAAAATAGATGGAATGGCATATGTACCGTCCAGCAGCTTCCCTTCCTCCGCTTTTTCAGTCAGCGCTGCTATAGCCCCCCGGACTGCTGATGTATAAATATCCGCCGTCTCCTGAGTAAGCAAGCTGTCATTTACCGCTGATTCTGCCGCTGTCACTATTTTTTTCAGAGCATCATAACTCTGATCGGTATAATTCCCCTGGGCAATCCCGGAGGCCTGGGCAATCGCTGCATTTAAAGCAGACAGGTCCGTTTGGGACTGCCGGTTGAAACCTTCCACTCTCTCTGTTTTGGATACCCCGCCGGTTTCAGCCTGTGTTGTCTGCTCCTGGCTTTCCTCATATGTATTTAAGGCCTCAATCACCATGTCCAATGTTTCCATCTGGGCTGCTGCTTCCTCCTCGCCAGCATACGGATCTTCCGCAACCCCACGAGCTGCGTCAATATATGGCTGCATCTGAGCTTTGACATCACTCCCCAATTCCTCTATGAAAGCTTCCGTATAAATCAGCTTTCCCTGAAGCTTCTGCAGGCTTCCCTTTTCCCCTGCCATCGCCTCATAAGGACAGGAAGTAATTGCCACAAATAATGCCAAAAGTACTGCAATGGCTCTTTTTATCATACCTTTCATGTTTCACGCTCCTATTTCTATAATCTCTGCACTGACGTTAGTCTTCGCTAATCATTTAGATGTTCTTTACAGCACCAGTGCCATGGTAAATATTGCTACACTTTCCGGCATATACATACTGCCTGAAGAGCATTTCATTTTCAGGGGCGCACTGCCCAGTAAGACCCCTTCTCCTTTATTGTAGGTAAATTTCATACAGGAAGTAGGAAAGCTCCAGATATTATTATTCCGTACAGCTGTCTGAAATTGATGGTTCATCAGATACGCCACCTCATCTACCTGTCCGGACATCATTCCTTTCCCCGTAGGAAGGGGGCGGACCAGTCGTTTTGACTTCAGATAGACGTATCCCACACCATCCCTGACACGCAAAACGCCCGGGTGGCAGAAGCCTTCATTTGCCATGGATACCTTTAGATGTTCTTGGGAATGATCTTTGTAAATCGTATAGGCAATGGAATACTCCCCGTCAGCCAGAAGATAATCGATACACTTTTCGCAGAATCCATCCACATCACAGAGGGCACATCTGTTAGCCGCACTCGCCAGTTTCTCGATCAGCAGTTCCCTGGTCTGGTCAGCAGTACACAGCAATAGATGAATTGCCTGATCCTCCGCCTCCTGAAAAGACATCCCTCCCTCACTGATAAACCAGTTCTGGAGAATTTCTTTTTCGTGATCTATTTTTTTGATCTGCTTTTCTCCATAGGGCGTAAATTTTAACTCTTTCTCATACAATATTTTTTCATTTGCAAAACTGTCTGCCGCACGGCTTACCGTCGACTTGGAAATATGCAGTTTTTTTGCTATATTAGCCGCACTTAGTTCCTTCTCTTCCATTTTCAAAATATTTAACAGAATTTTCACACGTACCGGTGTCAGCTCTGTTCTCATACGCTCACTCCTCCCGAAAAGGGGATGCCGCATAACTTATGCCGCATCCCTGTCTAAGTTAAAATATCCGGAATTACTTCACTTTTACGGTAACTGTCTTTTTCAGACCATTACACTGTACTGTAATCTTTGCAGTCCCTTTTTTCTTCGCCTTTACAACGCCCTTGCCGGTTACCGTGGCAACTTTTTTCTTATTGGTTGTATAGGTGATTTTTCCACTTGGAACTGCTTTTGCCGCAATTTTAACCTGTTTGCCTTTCTTTAATTCCAGTGCAGATGCTGATAGATTCAGCTTCTGTTTTTTCACTGTGATCTTACAAATCTTTGTAATGCCGTTTGCGGTGGCTTTTATTTTAACTGTCCCGATCTTTTTCGCCGTTACTTTTCCGTTCTTTACCACTGCAAACTTTTTATTGTCTGATTTCCAGGTCACTTTGCTGCTTGCACCTGTTACGCCTGCCTTCAGGGTTATTGTCTTATTTCCATTGATATAAAGGGTTGCTTTGGATTTGCTTAATTTTAAAGCCGGTGCTTTTACGGTTACTGTACAAGTCTTGCTGATGCCATTGGCTGTGGCTGTAATCACTGCAGTACCTGCTTTTTTTGCTGTCAGCTTTCCATTTAAGACTTCCACAACTGCGGTATTGCTGGATTTCCATGTCACTGTCTGACTGCTTCCTGTCACAGCAGCTTTTAATGTAGCTGTAGTGCTGCCCTTGGTATAGAGCGTGATATTGCTCTTATCCAATGTCAGAGCTGCTGCGGGCACAGGGCTTTCCTTTACCAGTCCGTTCACTGCATTCTGCAGTTCCCGAAGTGCCTGATCCACATCCGCCTGCTTGCTGTTCTGATTGCCTGCAACCGCCTGCGCTTTGGCAATGGCACTCTGTAATGCATCAAAGCTGCTCTTTGTATAAATCCCATTATTTTTGATTGCTCTGGCACTGTTAAGCTTTGCGTTTAAAGCAGAAAAATCTACTGCCGGCTCTTCCTCTTTATCCGGGGTAAGCTTTGTCCAGTCTAATCTTAAGCGGGCATTTTGTGTACCTGCTCCGGATTGTATTCCTTCCATAACAGGTATGTACATCTGGATTTCCGTTTCATTCTGGTTGATTTCTACCGGAAGTGACAGACTGCTTGGATATGCCTTTCCTTTCATCTGGGGATCGGTTCCGTTTTCCTTATCGTTAAAACTGTCATAAACATCGTAGGAGGTGAGCACTTCTGCATCTACGGTTCCATCCGGCGTTACTTTTTTCATCCAGCCAAGATAACCTTTTAATCCCTGTAGATCAAGTGGAATCAGTGTCAGATTTAAGGTCCCTTTTCCGTCTTTTACCGTCAATCCGGCGCTGCTTACAATGGCATCATTTCCCATGGAGGGCTGCTCTGTCAATGCATGCCACATGCTGACCGGAATGGTATAATTTCCATCTGCCACTGCCACTTTTTTTACCAGTGCCTTTACTGCTGCTGCCAGTGCATCTGACTGGTCAGAGACTTCGCTCTGCAGCGCAATCGGGCTTTCGGCTATTGCTCTCGCTGCCTGCAGGGCTGTCTGCAAATTTTGAAAACTTTCATCCGTATAATCGGAAGCTGTATACCCGGACGCAGTCAGAATCTGGTCATTTAACTGTGTTTTGTCAATATTCTGCAAAACTGCATTTTCCAGATCCAGATATAATCTCGCCGCCTGTGTTCCCATCATTCCGCTGTCCAGCATAATGTCTGTAAGCTCTGCATTCTCTGGAAGTACCAGTTTTACCTGGGCGATGTTTCCATCCTCATCATAAGCCGTTACTTCTGCATCCGTATAACTCTCTTCTGAGGAGCTGCCTTCCCTTACCGTTTTATACTGCAGGCCCTGCATATATGCACTGATTTCATTTCCACCCATGCTGATTGTTAATTTCTGTACATCCAGATACAACTGCATCCCGCCATCTGCCAATATGTACCTGGCACCTTTTACAATTCCATTGGACATGGAAACTTCATCCTTGTCCGCTTTCCAAAACGCAGCGCTGACCTGATATAAATCTGCCTGCACGCTGTTTGCCGCTGCCTGCTGATATTGTGCCACAATTGAATCTGCCGAATCCTGCCCGGCTGCAAATGCCTCTACTGAAAACGAGCTCATTGCCACCATCGCTGCCATAAGCACCGACAGGCTCTTTGCTTTTGTAGTCCTTTTCATCTTACTGATTCCTCCTGGTATCTTTCTGTATGGTTTCTAATTAGCCACAGCTAACTTTGACTTCAACAGTATATAGCCACTTGGAATATTTTGCAATCTTAATTTTGTTGCTCCAACGCATCCATTTTTCCATCTGATTCCGATTTTTCCTTAATTTACAAGGCTTTCAAGAGTTGCTCCTGCGCAACTTGTGATATATTTTCTCAATTCAGCCCCTTCTTTTCCCGGAAATCTTATAAGAGCGCACCGCTTTTGAGAATGTTTTATGATTCTCTCCAGCTGTACGCTCCGCTTAACAGACTATCTTACATTTACTTTGAAAATTTTCTTTACTCCATTGCAGCTCACCGTAATCTTCGCAGTTCCTTTTTTGTGTGTCTTCACAAGTCCCTTGCTGGTTACTGTTGCTACTTTTTTATTGTCCGACTTATATTTCACTTTCCCACTGGGCAAAGCTTTCGCCGATATCCGGATGCTTTTCCCTTTCTTCAGGGTCTTACTGTATTTCACCAGCTTCAAGCTTGGTTTTTTAACGGTAATTTTACAAATCCTGGTAATTCCGTTTGCGGTTGCTGTGATCTTGGCGCTTCCTGTTTTTCTCTTAATGGTAACTTTGCCGTCTTTTACGGTTGCAACCTTCGTATTAGTGGATTTCCAGGTAACCTTTTTACTGCTTCCTGTCACTATCGCTTTAAGTTTTACCGTTTTTGCGCCTTTGGTATAAAGAGTAATTTTGCTGCTGCTCAGTTTCAGGGATGCCGCCGGGGCCGGCACTGGTTTCACTTCTTTTGCCTTGATTGTAACATTACAGATGGCGCTGATTCCGTTTACAGCTGCTTTGATGGTTACGCTTCCCGGTGCAATTGCTTTTATGGCACCGTTTTGTCCGACCGTTGCGGTCTTAACGTTGGATGAGGACCATTGAATAACACTTCCGCTGTCATTTGTGACAGCTTTTAACGTCATACTGTCTCCCACAGTTAAGGAAACTGCCGTTTTATCCAGACTTATGGTGGCCTTTACAAGTCCTGTGACAGCCTTTTGCAGCTGTGTAATAGCCGCCTGAACGCTTTCCAGGGTTCTGTTATCATCTTCTGCTGCTGCCTGTGCTTTTTGGATTGCTGTCTGCAAAGCCGCAAAACTTGCCTTTGTATAAATTCCGCCGGTATTTTGGATTGCTTTTGCACTGTTTATTTTCTGATTCAGAGCTGCCACGTCCGGTCTTACGATTTCATGAAGCCCCTGAACCGCAATATTCAGAGCATTTATTTTTGCAGTGATTTCAGACTCAGATGCCCCTTCTTTGTCATAGACCGCTTTTGCCTTATCATAAATATTCTGCAATACCGCCAGTGACTGGGCTGTGTAAATACGTGTCTGTCCCAGATACCCCTCTGCCTCTTCCAGTTTTTGCAAAAGAACTGTTTTATCCGCTTGCTGCGCATCCGCTGTTACCGCTTCCACAGCAAGTCTCAGAACATTTTCCTGTGCCTGGATCTGCGGTTCTTCTGCACGGATGTTATTCACCAGTGCAGTGGATGACTGGATTGCTGCGGTGAGTACTCCAAAGAGTTCATCCGATGCAGATCCCTGTTCCAGGGCATTTGCTGTTTCAATCAGGGCCTTCAGTGCGGTGGTATCCGTTCCTCCCCCATCTTTCCAAGCCAGATTATCCCAGTCTAATTGCAGTCTTGCATACTGTGTGCCCGCTCCTTCGCTGATGCTTTCCATAATAGGAACGTACACCTGCATCCAGATTTCAGAATCATCAATTGTAACCGGCATCGACATGGTTTTCGGATAGAACTGTCCTTTCATACTCTCATCCAGACCGGTTTGCGGATCATTGTAAGCATCGTAGATGCCGGTATACTGCTCATCCACGGTTAACGGGATTAATGCACTGTCTTCCGGCGGATATTCATCTTCTTCATAATTCAAATATTGTAGTCTTGCTAAATATCCTTTTCCAAATGCTGCAATCGTCAAAGGTTCAAAATCCATGGTTAATACCCCATTCCCATCGGTCACCGTAAGTGTGGAGGGTTTTAGAAGGGCTGCATTACCCATTGAATCCTGTTGGTTGTTGGAATGGCGCAGGATTGCCCGGATGGTATAAGTACCGTCTTTTAATACACCTTTTGTATTCTCTGTCAATGCATTTATGGCTGCTTCTAATAGAGCACTCTGACGGTCAACCGCATCCTGGGAGGCATTCACATGATCCATTACAAGAGATGCCGCAGTAATCGCCGTCTGCAGGGTATGATAGCTTTCTGTGGTATAGGAACCCTGCTCCGTATAGGCATTTGCCTTGTCCAGTGACAATTCCAGCGCTGTTTTATCTGCTGCTTCCGGTGCTGCCGCTTTTACGAGGGATGCTGCTGCCGCCTGTACGGCAGTTACCTGGGCATCTACGGTCTGCTGATCTGCATTCTTATCATCTGCCACTTTCTGGGCGGCTGTAATCGCTGCCTGTAAGTCAGCAAAGCTTTCCTCTGTATAGCCCTCTGCCTCATATGTTTTCGCTTCTCTGATGGCTTCTCTAAGAGCCACTTTTTTAACTTCTCCCGGTTTATCTGCAGGCATCAGCCCCGCTATAGCCGTTTCCAGTAAGGTGATCTGTGCATCAATCTCAGATTGATTTGGAGCACCATGATCGGCGGTCTCCTGTGCAGTTTTCACTGCATTTTCAAGGACTGCAAAGGTGTCAGCCGTAAACCCGTCTTCCTCATAAGCTTTCGCTTCTTTAAGCTTAGCCAGCAATCCGGTCTTATCCGACTGTTGTTCTTTTACATTTCTCAGATCCAGGAACAGACGGTTTTCTTCACTGATCTTGGAGAATGCTGCTTTTACGTTGATACATGTCACACTGGACGGGAGTGTAAATTTCACCTGTGCAATATTCCCATCAGAATCCTTCTGTGTAACCTCTGCATCTTGATAGGCTTCTCCATCCTGGTAGCTTAAGCTTGTCAGCCACACATCATCCGCTCCTGATTTTACAGACTGCAGATCCAGATATGCGGTAATTTTACCATTCTTTACTGCAAGGCGCGCTCCCCGGAGGATACCATTGTAATCGCTCTCACTGTTGGAACGCCTGATCCAGAGTGCACTGTCTGTGGTATAAACCCCATCTTTTACAGAGATTGTCTGCTGTTCTGTTGGCGGGATCTCTTCCGGAGCTGGATCTGATGTTTCATCGGATACTTTTTTAATATTTGCATAATCAATCGCGAATCTGGCATCCTGGGAATTATCTCCAGATGCAGAGAATCCATCCATAACCGGAACACGGAACCTCACCGGGAATTGGGCTTTGTCGCTTGGCAATACAAAATATCCGGTCTTCGGATAATATCTTCCCGTGCCTTCATTGAATATATCCGTAAAATAAGAGCCGTCATCGTATTTGAAATAAGAGTTAAAGGTTACCCGGTGTATGTCACCCTGGGGGTATCCGGCGGCATCGTAAGTGACATCCTTGTCATAGTACCACATATCGGTCATGTAGGACTGGAGCAATCCATTGGTTACCATGCGGTAATCCAGCCACATGGTCTTCACACCGTCTTTCACTACGATTTTGGCTGTTTTGCCAACGCATTTAGAAGACATGGACTGTTTTCCGTCTTCCACTATGTGCCATACGGTAATGGGAACGGTATAGGTTCCGTCCGAAAGTTCCGGTGCATCCTGGTCTGCATTTTTCACTTCATACAGGGCATAATTTGATATGTCGTTGGTTTGGATTACAAAATAATCCCCTTCCACTTTTCCGCCCTGAACGCTTAAGTCCGGACCCTCTGTTCCCATTCTGAACAACTGGATTCTTGTCTTATCCCAGTCATCCGGAATCTGAAACTTTAAGGTTACTTTCTGTGTTGGCTGTGTTATCTTGTTCCCGCCACTTTGTATATAATAGCGGAAAGCCCGTATATTTTTGGCTATGCCTCCAATATTATTGTCGATATCATCGTATAAATCCCACTCATCCGGATTATCTGTAACTTCTTCTGATTTCAGCACGGCATCTTCAGCTACTACATAATTGTTGCTTTCCAATATGGTACCTGACTGGGGATCTTTCAATGAAATTGTTTTGACATCCAGTTGAGGGATCATATCATAGGCGCGATATGTAGTACTGAGAAGATTCGATATCAGCAAGTACCTTTTTCCAAAAATTAAATCATTATAATCTTCGTAAACAGCTGAAAATTCACCATCATCTGTCAAGTCTATCAGATTCTTATTCCTGTCATATAAATTTACCGGGTCTTTTACCTGATCCTGCTGCCCTTTATTATCAAACCGGTAGGTCAGAGTCATCTTTCCCTGGGAAATTGTATATCTCCCCAACTCATCTGGGAAACATAGTGCGTCAGTCTCATAAAGCACTCCTTTACTGCAGCCCGCTTCTCCTTCACCATCTGCAAGCGGAAGTTCCTGCATTTGCTTTATGCTGCTTACATCTAAGGATACAAAAAAATAATTGGACAGATAATATTCCTCATCATTCTTCTCTACAGAATAAACAATGTCTCCATAGATATCCTGGGATAAATCGTTTACTTCAAACGAAACATAAACGGAATCATCAGAACCCTCTTCCATTTTCACATCCGACCAGTAATTATCATTTTCAGCAGAAAATCTATTTATAATGTTTGGATGTAAATTGCTCTCCAAAGGATTGAAGTTATGTAAAAATCCTTTCGTTCCGTAATTATAAAGTAAAGCCCAGTCATCAGCTGTCTGGTTTTTTTGATATTCGGGTTTTAATACCGCTATAGACTTCATATCAGAATAATGGTAAATCTTTAATGTTAATGTATATTTACCGTCTTTTGCCGTAATCATCCCATTTTTCACAAACGGGACCGGAATTTCCTGTGTGTAAAAATCAACACTTTTTTGAAAATCTCTCCAAAGGGATAAGCCCACGGAATACACTCCGTCTTCTAATGTGGTAGTATCTGAATTCACCGGCACCAACTGATCGATGGCTGCATTTAAACCGCCAAGAAACATGGCTGCCATGGACTCCAGATATTCATTCCCCTCTATTCCCTGCATAAATTCCGAAAAATAATTCCAGGAAGCCGGCGTATAATCTTCTTCTTTCAGGGTTTTTGCATAACTAATTCTCTCCAGCAATTGCTCATAAACTGTCTTTTCCTTTTTTTCCAGCTGATCCAAATACGCTGTAATGGAATTCAGAAAATTTTTAATTACAGCCTCCGGATAAGTGGGGATGTCCGGATTCACCGCCATTTGGTCCAATACATACTCCTTAAATGGTTTCCATGTTTCCGGTGTATAATCTTCTTCTTTTAGCGTCAAAGCATATTCCAGTTTTTCTTGAAATTGTTCCAAAACGGTTTTTTCCTCCGCTGCAGATACATCCAAAGAAAAACAAGTCATAATCATGACGAATGCCAGCATAACAGCTATGCTTTTTTTCAGTATTATTTTCATGATTTCCTCCCGTTAATTTTCTTTTCTAAACAGTAATTAAGAAGAATTTACGTATAAACGAAAATTCTTCTCAATCTGTACTTTCAATAATCATATACATTTACAAAATATTTTATATGATTACTTCCATCTTACACAGCCAATACTGATTTAAATGAATGCATTATTGCTATTTTGCATGGTTTTCAATCACCAAATCACCAATAGAATTCATTGGCATGAAATTTAGTACACTGATTGTAAAATCACCTGTTATCTTTAAATTCTCTGTATCGGATACAGGACCTGTGTAAGTAAATATAAGAGCATCCGTTTTACCATTATCGTCGCGATCAACTGCCACATTCACATTTTTATTGATTACTCCATCCCCGTCCGTATCCATATATACTTTTGTGAGAGACCCGCTCATCCCATAAGCCTTAAAACCTTCATCTACATTTACCGTAACCTGAATCCCACCTGCAGTCTCAGTATATGTAGCATCCAAAAGTGCCCCATCACCCATGGATAATGTCGTAGTACCTGTTTTATACAGTTTCGCATCAAATGGTCCCTGCTGTTCTGCTGCAAATGCAGTCAGTCCCATACCAAGTGTCATGCTTCCTGCTAATCCTACTGCGAATAATTTTTTTGCAATTCTGTTCATAATGTGTTCCCTCCTATTTGGGTTAAATATAAATTATTAGTTTTAATTAGCATCTGCTAACTGGTTGTCATTATATAACCGGATATTTTTAATTGCAATACTTATTTTCGTTGCTTTTGCGCACCGGTTAATACCAAATATTTCCATGATCCACCGCAGTTGCTGGTGAAATCAGGGTTGTCTCAGAGCAACAATGATATTTTTTCTCAAAACAAAAGGCAGCTGCAAACAGGTTTTTACCCATTTGAAGCTGCTTTTTTGGATATTCTTTAAACACCATTTATAAAATCCTCAAACTTCCTCTGGCAGGTCTTATCCCCCTGAATCCGGTCCCCTGCTTCATCAAAATAAAAAATATGTGCATACGGCAGACAAACATCTGTAAGCTTATCCTGCTCTTCCCACAAGCAGACGGATTTCGCCTTGATATTGCCGATCTCGGTTTTCACACTGTAAATGCTGTCACTGCCCAGCTGCTCTACCGTCTTGATTTCTCCCTTTAGATGGATTCCCTCCATCAACGGTTGATTTAAGATAATGTGTTCCGGTCTGACTGCTACGCTTCCCCTATCCCAATGGATGATATTAGCCGGGGGCGAGCCTATGAATCCGGCTACAAATACATTGCGCGGATTGGTATAAATCTCCCTTGGAGTCCCCTGCTGCATGACAATTCCCTGATTCATGATCACAATATTGCTCCCCATAGACATCGCTTCCACCTGATCATGAGTTACATACAAAAACGTAGTTTTAAGCTGCTCATACAGCAGGGTTATTTTTTCCCGCATCTGGTTTCTCAGTTTTGCATCCAGGTTAGACAGGGGTTCATCCATGAGAAAAACTTTTGGATTTTTGACCACGGCTCTTGCAAGGGCCACTCTTTGCCGCTGGCCCCCGGACATCTGTGCGGGACGTTTATCCGCCTGATCCGTAAGCTCTACCATTTCCAGCGCCTGCTGCACCTTTTCTTTGCGCTCTGACTTAGGCACTTTTTTTACTTTTAATCCATATTCTACATTTTCACGCACCGTCATATGAGGGTATAGCGCATAGTTTTGGAAAACCATCGCCAGTTCCCTGTCTTTTGGCTCCTCCTTCGTGACCAGGCGCTCACCTATGCAGATATCCCCGGCATCGGCTTTTTCCAATCCGGAAATGATACGGAGCAGCGTAGATTTCCCACACCCGGATGGTCCTAACAATACCGTAAAAGATCCGTCCGGTATTTGAATGGATATCTCTTTTAATACCTGAATGTTCTTAAAATTCTTTACGATATTTTTTACTGCAACACTGCTCATCTTCTGCTTCCCTCCATTTTCCTCTGAATCACACCGATCTCTTCCCTATCCAGATTCAGGCTTTCCGTGTACTTTCTCACACTGCCATACTGTTTATTCAGATATTGAATGGTCTTCTCCATCTCTTCCGGTCTGGAGGCAAACAGGTACTCCGGCATTTTTATTCCTGCACTTAATAACTGTTCCATTTGTTTTTCAAACAGCGGCCTTATATTTTCTTCGCTGGCTGCATAATCCGCAATGATCCATTTTTCCTCTACCTCTGCCAGGTCCAATAACAGCATGGCAATGACTCCCGTCCGGTCTTTACCTGCGGTACAGTTGAATACCACTGCCTGGTTGGGATAGCCTGCGATAATCCTCAGTACTTTTGCAATCTCTTCCTTACTGTGTTCTAAAAGGTCAATGTAAAGACCCGCCATACTTTTCGGAAATCCTCCCTGCAGCCTATTTGACTGGATCTGATCCAGTAACGGCACCTGGTGATAATCCACGTCCGCTGCATTGCAAAAAACACAGGGAAGCATTTGCACTTCCTGGCAGCTCCTCAAATCAATGACTGCCGCTATACCGGCTTGTTTTAATTTTTCCTGATCCTGTCCGGTGAGGCTGTGCAGCCCGTCTGCCCGGTACAGTTGGTTCTGTACTAGCTTCTCCCCCCTGCAATTGGTATACACACCCAGATCTCTGACATTGTATGCCATTTCTAAATCCATGGGTTTTGATACTTCCTGATTGTTTAACATAATTTCATCCTCCATCTATAATTGTCCGGGTGTATTTTATCTCCCGTCAATTTATTTATTTGATTCCCCATTTCATAAAAGAGTCCACAATATTCTTCTGTAGGACCATATAGATCAGAAAAATCGGAATACAGGATACCGTTGTGGCTGCCATCATAGATCCCCACAGATTTACATCGGAACTTACAAACATTTTAAGTCCGATCTGAATCGGCGCCTCTTCCAGCTTTTTCGCTATGAGCATGGGCCACATGTAATCATTCCAGGAATTGATAAATAACAGGATTCCAAGGGATGCGATGGATGCTTTCATGCTGGGCAGAACAATGTCTTTTAAGATCTGAATCTCCCCGCTTCCATCCATTCTTGCCGCATCGATTAAGGCTCTTGGAAAGGACTGGAATGCCTGGTACATAGAGATGCAGGCAAATGCCGATGCCAGATAGGGAAGTACAATTCCGAACATCTGTCCGTTCAGACCCATATTATTGATCTGGGTATAATTGGGTACCATAATCGCCTGAAAGGGGATCAGCCAGGTTAAAGTCAGCAGTCCATAGACCAGCCCCTTCCCCCGAAATTCCCATCTGGTAAGGGCATAGGCTGCCAATACCGATGTAAATACCTGTCCGGCAGTTTCAATGATACTGATGATGACAGAATTAAACAGCATTTTTATAATGGGCATTTGTGAAAATGCATAAAAATAATTATTCAAAGTAAAATCTTTGGGAAAGGGAAGGTAGTTGAATATCTCCGCCTCCCCTTTTAATGAGGATATAATCATCCAGTATAATGGAAAAATTGCCAGAAAAGATAACAGGATCAAAAGACCGTGCTTGACGCCATTTAACATTTTACGCTTTACCATCTGGGTGTCCTCCTAATTGTCATAAAAGGCATATTTTTTCGTAAGCCTCTGCATCGTCAGTGCGATGATCCCAAATAAAATGAGAAACAGTGTTGCCGCCGCCGCACACAGTCCTACATTCAGATCTCCAAATGCAAACTTATACATCATATAATAGATGTTGGTTGAAGTTGCAAAGGGTCCCCCCTGGGTTAATACATCGATGTATGCAAAGGACCACTGGCTGGAAAACAGCACGCTGACCATGAGCATCAGCATTGCCGTAGGCGACAGCAATACCAGCGTCATATCAAAAAACCTCCGTACACTTCCTGCCCCGTCCAGTTTCGCAGCCTCGTAATACTGGGTATCAATCCCGCTTAAGGCAGAGGAAAACATCAGCGTACTAAATCCAATCATTTTCCATCCTGAAATCAGTATGATCATCAGCCTGGCAAACTTCTGATCTGCAAAAAATGCAATGCTCTCTCCGGTAAGTCCCATCGTCTGCAGCAGATGGTTTATTAATCCATTGCTTGGATGCAGAAGCCACTGAAAAATAATGCTTACTGCTACCGGTGCCATAATCATGGGAATAAAGAAGATTGCCCGGTAAATCTTTTTTGCCTTCTCGTTTAAATCCTGGGTGGCTGCGGCAATAAAAAGCGGCAGTACTATGGAAAACGGCAGCATCCCCAATATATAAATAAGGGTGTTTTTAAGAGCAGGCAAAAAGTCTTTGTTACGAAATAACTTTATGAAATTTTCAAATCCCACATACTCCGGCACAGTTCCAGGTACCATGCTCCACTTATAAAGGCTGTATTGCAGCGTCTGCAGCAATGGTCGTATCCATCTTTTTTAACGGCCTCCAGATATCCACGCAGAATTCCTTTTAACACCTGCAGCGCTGACAGATCGTATTTCAGCGGAAGACTGTCCCGGTTATTATTCACAATTTGAATCGCTCCAAGCGTACCATATACCAGGGAGACACAGAATTCTTTGCTGTCCAAATCCTCACGGACAGAACCATCATGAAAATCTTCCATAAGAAATGCCACGGTAGACCCCGATGTTAAACCGGTTGTCTCATAAAGTTCCTTCGTAAACCGGGTATCCGGATACAATTTATTATTCAGGTATTCTTTACTGAAATGAAAAAAGAATTTATAATAATCCGGCAGCTCTTCAAAGACATCTGCCATATTTTGCAAAAATAACGCGATCTTTTCATAAGTAGACAGTTTCCTATCTCTATATTTCTCCTGCCGCATTAGATTCACCTGTTTGTTAAAATCAATATAGATTTCCCAGGCAATGGCATCCCGGTTCTCAAAATACCGATAGATTGTGGCACGCATCAGATTACTCTGCTGGGCAATCTGTGACATACTGACATCCTTGATGTCCTGCTCTAAAAATAGTTCTTTTGCCTTTTCCAGTATGAATGCCCTTTGTTTATCACTGTGTTTTACGTATTTATATTCCTGCATAATCCCACACCTTCAGTCTCTCTTTTTAACTTATTATAGCGACTGCTGTAAAAATATACAACCTGTTTCTTTTTCGTACTTAAAATAGTGCATGATATTCCACTACATATTTACTGCTTATATTTATTTAGGGCTTAAATATATTTACTGCTTAAATATACTTACTGCCTATATATATTTACTGCTTATATATATTTATTGCTTATTTATATTTTACAGCTTATTTATTTTCACTTTCTTATTTTTCCCAGACAATTCCGGCAGCACCATGCAAAGCATCGTAATAAAACACGCCAGACCGCCGATAAAATTTGAAATAGGCTCTGCAATAAAGACGCCTTTTACCCCCAGGTTTCCAATCTTCGGAAGCAAAAGGGTGAGTGGTATGACAATAACGGCTTTACGCAGCAGGGAAAAGAACACTGCCTGTTTTGCTTTCCCAAGAGACACGAAAACTGTCTGTCCGGCAAACTGCAGCGCCATCATAAAAAATCCAAAGAAATACAATTGAATAGCCTCCACGCTTGCCTGTATCATCTCAGGCTCATTATTAAAGATGCGGATAAAAAACTCCGGAAACAGTATCAGGATCAGCCAGGATGCGGTGGTAATGACAACGCACACTACAGACATAAATCGAATTGCTTTTTTTACCTGGACAAAAGCCCCCGCACCATAGTTATAGCCCAATACCGGGGTTGCCCCATTGGTAATTCCCTGAACCGGCATACTGAGAATTTCCCGTATAGAGTTTAAGATCGTCATGACCCCCACGTATAAATCTCCGCCATAGGACTGCAGGCTTGCATTGCATACCACCTGCACGGCACTGTTTGTCACCGACATAATAAATCCGGACAACCCAAGGCCTACAATAGCCTTAAGCCGATGCCATCTCACCCTCATCGTGTCCAGATGAAGCTTTAAAACCGCCCGTTTCCCAGTCAGGAATTTCAGAACCCAGACCGCCGACAGGCATTGGGATATAATTGTGGCAAGTGCCGCTCCCTTCACCCCCATCCCAAATACAAATATAAAAATAGGGTCCAGTATTATATTCGTAATAGCCCCCAATAAAACTGTCAGCATACCAGTCTGACCAAATCCCTGGCTGTTAATAAAACTGTTCATTCCAAGCCCAATCATTACAAAAACGCTTCCACACAGGTAAATCATTATATAATCTCTGGCAAAAGGATAAGTGGCATCACTGGCACCGAAGGCATATAAAATTGGCTTATTAAAGACCAGTCCCAACACCGTAAGCACCACCCCGCAGAGAATCATCATGGAAAATGATGTGCCCATTATTTTCTCAGCTTCCTTAACGTCCCCTCTGCCACGTTCAATAGAACACAGAGGGGCACCGCCCATTCCAAATAGATTTGCAAATGCCGATACCATAGTGATAATCGGAAAACAAAGCCCAAGACCTGTCAGGGCAAGCGTACCATGTTCCGGTATTCTCCCAATATACACCCGGTCAACGATATTGTACAAAAGATTAATTAGCTGTGCCATGGTCATTGGCACAGCTAATTCTAAGATATTTTTATAAACATTTCCTTTGGAAAAGTCCGTCTGATGTGCCTTCATATCCTCCCCCCAAACTTATCAATCTTACTATCTTAATTAGACAAACTAACTATCATATTCATAATTAGAACAAACTTACTATCTTAATCATAATGATAAGCGCCGTACTTCATTTTCTGAAATACGACGCTCAATAGTATCATCTTTACCTTAAATTAATTTGCCATATAAACGTTCGTATACTGTACGCCGAAGTTTACTGCTTCCTGATGGTTGTTCAGATAAATATCCACATGTCCATAAGGAGTTCCTCTGTCTTCTACCGTATAAATCTGACCATTGATAACCAGTCTGGTACCAAATGGAACACCTGCCATAGCAACGGTTCTTCCCTGAATTGGCATAGCACCGCTGGCTGTAGGACCGCCGGACCACTGTCCGCAGCAGATCGGGCAGCTGCAATAAGCAGTCAATTTAAATGTTCCTAAAAGCTGTCCGATATCGGAGTCGCTTGCTGAGGTATACTGACCTGTATTATTGGAAACCAGTTCCACATTGGCTACATCATCATCTGAAATGATTCTGGTTGCCCAAACGGCTTCCCCTTCGTTAACATTGGCATTTACAATACCGGTAGCCGTACTCTGTGCTTCTACCGTCTTACCATCTCCTATGTACATAACCACATGGTGAATATAACCATCCTTGGCATAGAAAATCAAATCTCCAGGAGCAGCTTCTTCAACTGGTATTTTCATACCATACTGAGCCTGGTCTTCCGCAACACGAGGAAGGCTATATCCATACTGGGCATAAATACTCTGAACAAATCCGGAACAATCCGCTCCGTTCGTCAGGCTTACACCACCCCAGACATAAGCATTTCCTACAAACTGCTGCGCAAAGCGAACCATAGAATCACGGATAGAACTTGAGATAGCCCCTTCTTTGGTTGACGTCAATGTATAGTACAATACTTCATTATCTTCCGCATCAATCAACTCATCTGCTAGTGCAATCTCATCTTCACCGGTTTCTTCTACCAGCTTTTCAGCTTCTTTTCCCTGAATAAGAAGCTTGCTGCTTACAAAGCCTCTTACATCACCGGACTCAACGTATACCCATTCTTTCTTTGCATCTTTTAATACATAACAAAGAGCACCTTTGGGAAGCTTTCCAAGGATACGGGATTCTTCTGATTTACCTTCTCTGATATTCAATCCTTCCGTCTTGGCGATTGCATATCTCTTCTTCACAACTGTCGTCTTAGTTGTTGTTTTTGTAAAAGTTAAAGCCGGATTTTCTAACGGATTAACTAATGCAGTTGCTTTCTGCAACTTTTTCTCTGTCTTTTTCTTTACATAATTATTGGCTTTTTTACCAGTGGTAAGTTTATCTGCTTTTACAAAACCTCTGACGGATCCGGACTCAATGTATGTCCACTCTTCATCTTCGCTTTGCAGCACATAGCAAAGACCATTCTTTGGCAGCTTTCCTACCACCGTTGAAGAAGTGTCTTTGTCACTGTATACTTTTAAATTTTTCTGTTTTGACAGCGCATATACTTTTTTAACCGTAACAAAACGGAAAGAAGATAATATCTGAGGCGGTATCACGATCTGCTGGTTGGCAACCAGTTCCTGGTTACTGCCATACTGGGAATTGTTCGTGACATTATTATTATTGGACTCGGTCTGATCATTACTTTCAGTCTGTTTCTTTGTTTCGCTCTCTTCTTCTTCTGTCCCTAAAATCTGAGGCTGCTTATGTAAGTCTTCCGTCTCACTTTCTGTAGGCTTTTCTGTATCTTCTGACCCATCCTGCGAGTTGGATTCTGAACCATTGGTACCATCTCCTGTTTCACCGGTTGAAGGTGTCTCAGACTCAGATGGCGGCTCTGTCTCCGGCTTGGTATTTGGCTGTGATTCCGATTCAGTCGGAGTCGTTGGCTCAGTTGGTGTTTCTGAAGGTTTATTTGATTCTGATGGCGTTGTCTCTGACGGATTAGTCTCTGGTGAAGATGGTTCAGTCTCCGGGTCTGTAACCGGCTGTGAATGAGCCTCTGTAACGTTCTCTGATGCTGCCGTCGTGGGTTCTGCTGCCATAGAAACATTGGGAATTACCAGGGATAGCGACATGGCTGCAACCATAACCCTGCACAATGATTTATAATGCATATTTTCGTATTCTCCTTTTGTCTCTTGCTGCGAATTTCGATTTAATACTTAAATGCCAAATTGAATTCCATATAATTATGTAAATAATTCATAATACTAGTATACCTTACTTAACAATTGTGTCAAGTGTTTTATCCCGAAAACATAATTGTTCACAACAAATTCACATTCTAATTCTGCATATTATCCTCATTTTCTGGATATAATCCTGAAATATTGTACAGATTTCATCTTGTCGGCAGCGTCAGATGTGTATAAGAGACAGGTTTTGGTATTATACGAAATATCTATAAACGACTGGAGGTAAATTCAATGACACTAACGGAAAACTTTTTAATTCAATTTCTTCGAAGATTTGATGAATATCCTTTCTTAGTCAAACTAAGAGATGAAGAACATTTAATCGGTGACGGGACACCCGCCTTTACGGTCAAACTGCAAAATGATATTCCAAAACAGGAACTGCTCACCAGTACTTCTCTCGCCTTAGGCGAAGCATATATGCGGGGTGATCTCGACATAGAGGGGGATCTGTTTGATGCACTGGATCACTTTCTGGGGCAGATGGGGAAATTCTCTACCAATCACTCTGCACTGAAAAAACTGATCTTCTCTTCACACTCGAAAAAAAATCAGCAAAAAGAAGTATCTTCTCATTACGATATCGGTAATGATTTCTACAGTTTATGGCTGGATGACACCATGAGCTACTCCTGCGGCTATTTCAAAAACGCGAATGATACCCTGTACGATGCACAAGTAAATAAAGTGGATTACATTCTGGAAAAGCTTTACCTGCAAAAAGGTATGAGCCTTCTTGACATTGGCTGCGGCTGGGGTTTTCTGCTGATTGAAGCCGCCAAAAAATACGGTGTTTCCGGACTTGGAATCACGCTCAGCAAAGAACAGCAGAAAAAATTCCAGGACAGAATCAAAGAGGAAGGCCTTACCGGACAGATCTCCGTGGAACTGATGGATTACCGGGATCTGGCTAAAAGCGGCAGGACTTTCGACCGCATCGTAAGCGTCGGGATGCTGGAGCACGTAGGACGAGACAACTATGAACTATACATTAAAAATGTAGATTCGGTTCTGAAAAAGGGTGGTTTGTTCCTGCTGCACTATATCAGCGCCCTGCAGGAACATCCCGGTGACCCATGGATCAAAAAATATATTTTCCCCGGCGGAACCGTTCCAAGCCTGCGTGAAATGATTCATATCCTGGGAGACTATAATTTCTACACCCTGGACGTAGAGAGCCTCCGCCGCCACTATTTCAGAACCCTTCGCTGCTGGAGCCAGAATTTTAATGAACACCGGGACGAGATCAACGAAATGATGGGAAGTGAATTCACCAGAATGTGGGATTTATATCTGAATGCATGTGCAGCCACCTTCCACAACGGAATCATTGACCTGGATCAGATCCTGATCTCAAAAGGCATCAACAACAGCCTTCCGATGACCAGGTGGTATTGAATTACTGAATCCCCGTATTATTTATGATCTGATTACTGATCTCCTGCACGGTGGATGACGGCGTATAGCTTTCCCCGCTGAATAAAAACTGATGAAGCTGGACAACATTACTTGCAAGATTCTTAGGAACTACGCAGTCTCCTGCTGACGGTATATCCGCAGTATCCTTATCCATTGGGAAACCGGTGGTTTCACCGATATCATATCCGGATATACCTGTTGCCAGCTTTATTAATTCCGTATTAGAAAGGCTTGTCAGGACCATGGGCAAAACGGTATCGATAGCTTTATTTAAAGTGAGCAGATCGGTGGATTTTGCCTTTTGCATCAGCTGTTCCAATACTTTTCTCTGGCGTTCCGTTCGTTCATAATCAAGTCCAATGTAACGGATTCGGCTGTATGCCAGTGCCTGCATACCATTTAAATGCTGCATGCCCGGTCCCGGGACATCCGGTGTGTCTTTTCCCACAACTTCCCGTCCTTCTACCAGATAGCCATTCAGCCATTTTACTTCACCTTCCGTCAGCTCTATATCAACGCCGCCTAATAAATCTACTGCTGCTACAAGTGCCTGAAAATCCACGGTAATATAATCGCTGAGATTCAAATCCAGGTTCTTGTTCAGCATGTTCAAAGACTGCTGTGGTCCTCCAATGGAGTATACTTCTGTTGCTTTCTGAAAGCCGCCCTGGGTATTATCCAGGTAACTGTCACGGTAAACCGATGCCAGTTTCACTTCTTTTGTTTTATTATTAATACTGCATATCATAATGGTGTCGCTGTTGGCACCCGATGACAGACTGCCTTCCCGGGAATCTACGCCAAAAAATGCAATATTCGTATATCCGGACATATTTTTAAGCTCTGCCGGATCCAGATTTGTATTGATAACCAGATCCTCTTTGGGAATATCATTCCGCTGGATCTTCGCAAATTTCACAAGCACAAATACGGCTGCTGCTCCAACCAGCAAAAGCACTACCAGCAGAATAAACGGCCATACTCTTCTCTTCTTTCTCCGCTTAGGCATCCTGCCATTCTGCGGATATCCTCCATATTGGTTATTGTATTGATATCTTGAATCATTCATAATTTTCTCCTCTCATAAAAGCGGATAATCCAATATTTAAAACTGATGACTGTGGTATTATAACATTATTTGACTTCATTCGCTGAGATTTAAAGAAAGTTTAAGAAAGCTTAATGAAAACTACTGTTTCCTGTATTTCTGATATATTCTTTATTCAGCGCAAAATCTGGCTTCCGTAAGTGAAAATTGTGTTCAGGGCATCATTTAATTTTTCAGCCTCCGCCCGGTTCCTTGCCATACAGTAAAGCTTATACCTCGTATCACGATCCAAAAGGATATGCTGCATGACACACAGCTTCTCCACCGGTCCAAATTTGTCCAGCTCCTGATAGAACTGTTCATGAATAAATAAATATTCATCATCACGTTCATCCATAATTCACATTCTCCCCGTATCTTTTATTCCCGCGGACAACGAGCCAAACGGGCGCGATTGCGGGACAATTATTATAAACTTATATTCTACTATAATGCCCATTATTTTTCAATTATGATGGCTAAATTAGAAAAAGAACCTGATAAAATAACAATGAATTTCCAATATTCCTGTATCATTTGCACATAGTAAAAACAGAAACTAAGGTATATAATATTTTTGGCAATTTTTACTACAGGGAGATGAGAAGATGAAAAAAAAGGTCAGCTTAACACTGGAAACAAGTGTCATTAAAAAACTGCGGCAGCTAGCTGATTCTGATGAGCGTTCTTTGTCACAATACATAAACATTGCGCTCAAAGCACACATCAAAAGTCTGGGCATCGATTGATAAAAAAAGGAACGGTTCCGCTTTGTCAGCTTTCCCGTTCCTTTCCAGATCCAAACAGATCTCCTATTCTTTTATATCGTTCTCATAGCTGCTTCTACTACATGTCCTACCAGTACAGAAGTGGTTACACTTCCCACACCGCCCGGAACCGGAGTAATTGCATCTACAATTGGCTCTGCTTCATCGTATTTTACATCGCCGCAGAGTTTACCTTCCTCATTTACATTGATTCCAACATCGATTACAGTCTGACCTGCTGACAGATAAGAACCGTCTACAACGCCTGCACGTCCTGCAGCCACAATCACAATATCCGCTTCTTTTACAACAGAAGGCATATCCACTGTTCGTGTATGACAGATGGTAACAGTTGCGTTTTTCTTAATCAGCATCATAGCAGCAGGTTTTCCCACTACCAGGCTTCTTCCCACAACAACTGCTTTTTTACCGGTACAGTCAATTTTGTAGTGATCCAGAATTTCCATACAGGCCTGAGGCGTACATGGAGGGAATCCCTGTTTTGTTCCGGCAAATACTCCAACCATAGAGCCGTCTGTAATTCCATCCACATCTTTTTCCGGATTCAGTGCTTTAATTACCGCATCCTCATCCAGATGTTTTGGCAACGGACGGAAAATTAATATACCATGGATTTTATCGTCTTTATTTAACTTATCCAGGGTTTCCATCAGTTCTTCCTGTGTTACATCAGCAGGGAGAAGAAATTTTTCATAAGCTACACCCAATGTTTCACAGCGTTTTGTTGCACCTCTTTCATAAGATACATCATCCGGTCTTTCCCCTACACGGATAATTCCAAGAGTAGGATTAATTCCTTTTCCTTTTAACATTTCTGCATCTGCTTTAATTTTTTCATTTAATGCAGCCGTTACTTCTTTTCCAAGTAATTGTTTTGCCATTTTTTATCCCCATTTCATAATTTTCTTTCAACTTATCCGTCTCTGCTATTTCAGTCTTCCAAGCACGCTTTTAAAGATCTCGTCAGCAATGCCTGTATATTTTTCTAACATGGCATCCGCTTTCTGATTTAACTCTTCTGCATATTCTCTGTTTTTCATAGATTTTGTATTGATATATACATTTAAGCTGGCGCCTTCCAATGCTGCTTTGCAGAATGCTGCTCCAACGCCTGCATCGCTGATTGCAAGGGTGCTTCCTTTTGCTGCAAATTCTACAATCACATCAATTGCCTCACAGCATTTTTCCATGATTTCCATGGGTACGGAACAGGCATCTTTTAACACAATTTCCATTACGCGTGCTTTTTCTGCCTTTTCCTCATCCGTTTCACGGGGCATGCCGTATGCTTTGGAAAGGGGCTCGAAAACTTCCGCATCTCTCTCGATTAAGGTGAGTAAATCTTTCTGCAGCTGATCGGATTTTGCTTTTAACGCATACATTTCCTCTTCTACTTCTGCATACTTTTTCTTGCCTACCGTTAAACTTCCCACCATATTGCCCAGTGCTGTTCCGATAGCGCCAACTAATGCGGACGCTCCGCCGCCGCCCGGAACCGGTGCTTTGGAAGCTAATACTTCTACAAATTCATTACATGGTACAGTTGAAAATCCCATAATACCCTCCTGATGTTTTTAATATATAATCGCTCTGACTGCAGCGCCTGTTTGAAAAGTTATTCCATCATAATCAAACAGGAACGCCCATCTGTCAGAAACATTTATCAAATAAGCTTTAGAACAATCCGGAAATCTTTCCTGTCTCGTCTACGTCGATTCTTTCTGCTGCCGGTACTTTTGGAAGTCCTGGCATGGTCATGATCTCTCCGGTAAGGGCTACGATAAATCCTGCTCCTGC
>OKVW01000051.1_pt1 | contig 100956 bp, 84 predicted proteins | sample 1606991 | NCBI WGS metagenome assembly OKVW01 (sample SAMN03281021, study PRJEB24777) | human gut metagenome | isolation source: fecal sample PR177 from 1 month old male Malay infant, vaginal delivered... | reverse complement strand
TATAATACCACCTGTAATCCCATCTGTCAACTGTTATTTTGTATTTTGTTGAAATTTTTTATACAATTAGTTCAATTGGTTTGTTTTGCAATATCTTCACGGATTATATTCTCCCTATCCCTTACTTCCAGAACGTTGTGCTCCCCTGCCATAGTCCCTGTATGCTCTACTGTGTGGGCCTTTTTTTGTATAATCATGTTTGTTTTTTTAAGATTTGAGATATATTATTATATATACTTTTTTTATCCTGGACTCTATACTGAACTAAAATCATTCTCTAATACATTCTTATAATAGTAGAAAGGAATACTAAAATGCTGAAAAACACTTTTTCAAATCCACTCTTATCCGGTTTTTATCCGGATCCATCCATTTGCAGGGTTGCAGATGATGACTACCTGGTCACCTCGTCATTTGTATATTTTCCAGGACTTCCAATTTTCCACAGCAAAGATCTTGTACATTGGGAACAGATTGGACATGGGATCCATCGTCCTGATCAGCTTGATTATAAGAACTGCGAAACTTCCGAAGGCCTGTGGGCCCCTACCATCCGCTATCATAATGGAATCTTCTATATTATTAATACTTTTGTTTCCCGGGGGCGTGAAGCAGACCGGGATAATTATATTATTATGGCACAGAATCCGGCAGGACCCTGGAGCGATCCGGTGTTTGTTAAGGGGGCAGATGGGATTGACTCCACTCTCTTCTTTGATGATGACGGCTCAGTCTGGTATGCCGGAAATTTTATCAGTGATCAGAACCTCTATGAAGGTCATCATGGCATATACTTAAATGAACTGGATCCACATACTTTACAATTCAAAGGAGAACGCAGCATTATATGGGATGGAAACCAATCTCATTCAAAATGGATAGAAGCACCTCATATTTATAAAAAAGATGGATGGTATTACTTAATGACGGCTGAAGGCGGTACTTTCTGCAATCACAGTGTTATGATAGCAAGAAGCAGGACGATAGACGGGGTATATGAGATCTGTCCCCGCAACCCTATTGTCACGCACCGACACTTATCCCTGCTAAATGATATTTCCGTGGTTGGTCATGCAGATATAGTGGAAACGCAGAATGGAGAATGGTGGATGGTACTGCTGGGTGTCAGACCATATAAAGGATTTCATTATAATCTTGGAAGAGAGACTTTTTTGATACCGATTATATGGTCCGAAGACGGCTGGCCAATGCCAGACACTGAAAACGGGCTGATTCATAAAGAAGAACGTTTGCCTGACCTTCCAACCTCTTATTGCCCTTTTTTCGATCCGAATGACAATTTTGACTCTGACAGCCTTGCAATGATCTGGAATATGATCCATACACCCCAAAAGGATTTTTATTCTCTAACCAAACGCAGGGGATATCTTCGGCTGAAACTGGAACCGGAAGTGATTCAGGAAATCTGCAATCCGTCGTTTATTGGCAGGCGCCAGCAGCATAAAGAATTTATGGCTGCTGCTGCAATGGAGTTTACTCCTCAAAACGAGTTAGAAGAAGCGGGTATTGTATTGGTTCAAGACAATCGCTACAATCTCATTTTTGTGAAGACCCTATGCAATAACCGTGAGGTCCTGCAGCTTCATCGTACAGAAAATGGCATTTGCACTTTAATTCAGGAACTTCCACTGGAACATACTGGCCGACTATGTCTTAGTGTACAGGGACGTTGTGAAACTTATGCCTTTTTCTATGGACCGAATGAACACGCCCTTAAACTATTTGCAGAAGATATTGACGCTTCCCTTTTAAGCTCTACCGTAAACGAAGGCTTTACAGGCGTTTACATTGGAATGTATGCGAGCAGTAATAAATCAGTTTCCTCTAATTATGCCGATTTTGACTGGTTCCACTACAACGGAAAGGACAATTAGCTCCATGCCTTCTCTTATTGATAAAATTATCATTAATCAACCAGTCCTTGCATTTTCTCAGAATGTTGTATATAATACGGGACAAAGATAGTTAGCTCATGCTAACATTTTTATCCATTTTTGAAAGCGAGGATTTATTATGTTAAAGAAACATCTACTGAAAAGTTTTGCAGCGCTGTCCTGTGCGGCGATGCTGTTATTAACAGGATGTCAGAATACGCCGGATACTTCTGCAAAAAGCACGGAAACTTCGGAAACAAATCAGGATACTGGGGAAACTGCTCATACTTCTGCCGGTACCGGGGACACTATTACCGTTAACGATGCCAAAGGTGAAGTAACGATACCTGCAAGTCCACAAAAAATTGTGGATATCAGCGGAAACAGTGATATTTTATCGGTCCTTGGATATAAGGTTGCAGGTACAGCCAATTCTGATGCCTATGATTACACGAAGTTTCCTACCTACCTGGAAGATGTTTTGCAGGGCGCCTCTATCCTGGGTTACAGCATGCAGGATACCATGGATGTGGAAGGCATTATAGCTCTGGAACCGGATCTGATCATCATCTCTACCGTTCAGGAAAAAATGTATCAGCAGTTGTCCGGTATTGCACCGGTTGTAATGCTGGAACTGGCTCAGACAGACTGGAAAGAAGATGTAAAAAGTGTTGCCGCTATTATGAATAAAACCGCTGAGGCAGACCAATGGCTCTCCTCTTATGAAGAGAAGGCATCCAAAACAGGGGCAGAAATCCGCTCTTCCTATGGGGAAGATACTTCTTACCTGGCTCTTCTGGCAAGCGGTGGACAGATTTTTATCTTTGATAAGGCTGGAATCGGCAGCATCTTATATGATGACCTGGGCTTAAAGCACCCTGAGGGTATGCCGGTTCAGGAAAATATCAGCCTTCCGGTTGTCAGCTATGAAGGCCTTGCCCAGATTGATGCAGACCGTATATTAGCGATTGGTACCGACGAGGATCTCGCATCCCTGCGGGAAAATCCCATCTGGAAGAATATGGAGCCGGTTAAAAACGGAAATGTCCTGGAACTCCCTTCCAGTCCTTATTTTAACCAGGGTTACAGCTGCATCGGCAGATCTTTATTTTTAGATGAAGCAGCTTCCCTGATGGAGAAATTAAAATGAAATGTAAGTTAGCAGGTGCTTGGTTCTTCAGTATCCTTTTCGTGGCGGCCGGATTATTGGCCGCCGCTTGTGCCGGTGCAAAGAATATTCCGCTGGAAACCGTTTTTCATAGCATATTTGCTGCCGGAAATCCTGCAGAGCTTCCTCTTGATATGCAGCTTGTAAGAGATATTCGTCTGCCCAGGGCACTGTCTAGTGCTGTCATTGGAGGTCTTCTGGGTATGGGCGGCGCCATGATGCAGGGCGTCACCCGCAATCCTATCGCAGAGCCATCTATTATGGGCATTACACAGGGCGCTGCCCTTGCTGTAGCCGTTGTCAGCGTGAACACTACTCTTTATGGAATTGTGGGTAATTTTACAGCAGCTTTGGCTGGCGCATTTATCAGCGGCATTCTGGTTTTGCTTTTCAGCATCAGGAGTGCCTCTAATATGAATATTTCCCGCCTTATACTTGCCGGAACAGCACTTGGCACCTTTTTTCTGTCACTGGCATCTGTCATCGCACTGTTGGGCAACCGCTCCCAGGAACTTGCCTTCTGGGTATCCGGCGGATTTCGTACAGCATCCTGGGAACAGATGAAGATTTTACTGGCCGTGAGCATCCCTTGTTTCATTCTTGCGTTACTTATCAGCAGAAAGATTAATATCGTAAGTCTGGGAGATGATGTCTGTACAGGGCTGGGGGTAAACCCCGTAAAAGTGCGGATCCTTACTATGGTTCTGCTAATTCCCATGTGTGCCGTAAGTGTGGCAGTGGCAGGGAATATTGCATTTGTAGGTCTCATTGTTCCCCATGTTGTCCGCAAATTATCCGGGAATGATTACCGTAAACTGATACCGCTGTCTTTCTTCTTTGGAAGTGCTCTTCTGGTCTGGGCAGATATCGCGGCGAGAATGATTCAGCCCCCATATGAAACGCCCATCGGACTTTTTACTGCACTCATCGGAGTTCCGGTATTTCTGCTGATGATTAGGAAGGAGAGCCGCTGATGAAAAAAAGATTTCACCTTGTATGGATAGTTACTGCCTTTTTCCTGCTCGCTGCCGTACTTATTTCTCTCGTTTGGGGAACTTATACGATTTCTGTAAAAGATGTGATCAATACCCTTTTGGGACAGGGGACTAAATTACAGCAAACTACCATTTTCCAGCTGCGTCTTCCCAGGATCTGTGTAGCCCTGTTTGTTGGAATTGCACTTTCTACAGCGGGATGTGTGCTGCAGAGTGTTACCCGCAACCCTTTGGCAGAACCCGGTATGATAGGCATTAATGCTGGTGCTGCCCTTGCCGTAGTCCTTTTTATTTCCATGAAAAGTACTGCTTATTATTCGGCATTGTCTGCCTCAACCGTTTTCCTGATCCCTGTTTTTGCTTTGGCTGGCTCCCTGCTTTCCTCTCTGCTGATTTATTTTCTCGCATATAAAAAGGGGATTTCGCCCAACCGGTTAATTTTAACGGGAATAGGGGTCAATGCAGGGATCAATGCCTTTATTACATTATATCAGCTGAATATGTCCAAGGGTGATTACAATCAGGCGCTAACCTGGATCAGCGGCAGCCTATGGGGCAGCAGCTGGGTTTACTTTGTATTTCTGGCTCCTGCAGTTCTGATTCTTACCATGCTGGTGCTGTATAAAAGCCGAACCCTTGATGTCTATGCTCTGGGAGATGAGACAGCCAGCGGCCTGGGAGTCTCCGTACAGCGGGAAAGCAGAATTTTATTACTTCTGGCAGTTGCACTTTCTGCACTTGCAACCTCTGTGGCAGGGAATATCGCTTTTCTGGGACTGCTTGGTCCCCATATCGCTAAGAAACTGACTGGCGCATCCCATAAAAAACAGATTATTACCGGTGCAATGTTAAGCGCCGCATTAATCATTGCCGCAGACAGTATTTCCCGTAACCTTTTCTCGCCTTTGGAGATTCCGGTTGGGATTACGCTCTCCATTGTTGGCGTACCATACTTTATTTACTTAATGTTAAAGGAGAAATAGAATATGAATCAAGAATGTATTCAGACAAAAGATCTGCAGATTGCCTATGAAAATGAAATTATTATACCGAAACTGAATCTGAACATACCCAGGGGAAAGGTTACTATGGTGATCGGTTCTAATGGTTGTGGAAAATCTACGCTGTTAAAAGCCGTGTCCCGGATCATTCCCAGCCGCCATGGGGAAATTCTATTACATGGAAAATCACTGCGCAGACAGGCATCAAAATCCATTGCCCGAAAGATGGCAGTTCTTCCGCAAAGCCCCGCTGTCCCCACCGGACTTATGGTTAAGGAGTTAGTGGCTTATGGCCGTTTTCCCTACCAGCGTCCGATGAGTGGTCTGAATGAGCATGACCTGGAGATGATCGATTGGGCGATGCGCTCCACAGGTGTCCATGATCTGCGGGAAAAGATGGTGGAATCTCTGTCCGGCGGCCAGCGGCAACGGGCATGGATCGCCATGGCTCTGGCACAGGAAACGGAAATTTTAGTATTGGATGAGCCTACGACCTATCTGGATATGTCCCACCAGATGGACATATTAAAGCTCCTCAAAAAATTAAACCGGGAAAATGACCGTACCATTATTATGGTTATTCATGAATTAAACCATGCTTCTAAGTTTGCAGACCATTTAATTGGTATGAAAAAGGGCAGTGTCATCTTCGAAGGTTCCCCATCTGAAGTCATCACCAGAGAAAACTTAGTGCAGCTTTACGGAATCAACGCACGCCTGGAGCAAAGCAGAACGGGAGACTATCCCATCTGCGTGGACTATGATACACTGGAACATGTCTGAAACTAAAAGCTGCTCTTATCCGACTCCAAAAACTCGCGAAAAATCTGGGCATGAAGTATTTCGTCCAGCGCCAGGCGGTTCAAAACAGCGCTGACACAGGGGTCTTGGATCTCTTTTGCAGTGTGCTGATAGAATGCTGCAGCTCCTTCTTCAGAAACTATATTCGCCGCCAGTATATGATGGACCTCCTGGCAATAATCAATGGCATCCGCATTCCAGCATTCACATGCATTGTTGGCAAACCGTGGATCTCCTCCCAGCATAGTAATCAATTTTCCGATGGTATTGAGGTGGAGCATTTCCACTTTGGAAATAGCCATCAATGTCTTTCCTAAATCGGAAAACCGGTCTGACAGAATCCAGTGCTGATATAAATAGGTAGTAATCGCAGTCGTTTCACTTTCCTGTGCCCGTATTGCGGGATAAAGCATCGTGGCATAACAGGGGTTTTCCCTGCTTACCTTAATTGGAGGATAAGATTCCGGACTGGCAACGGGTCTGATACTTTCAGAATTATTCTGCATGATGTCTATGTACCTCTTTTTCTTCATTTATTATCTATCATATGTCCCCAAGCCTGAAAAATGACATGCATTCCTCAAAAAAAGACTGTGCAGTTTCCTGCAACAGCCTTTTCATCATTTATACACACTCTAAAGCGTATTTGGAAATTCATTCCCGTCATCTGCACGTTAGAGCGTGTTTGAAAATTCATTCCTGTCATCTGCACGCCCCACTTTGCGGCATATTTGCCCCGAATTCAGGTTACATAGCCCGCTATGCGCCCTTCATCCGGGACAAATCTCCCACAAACTGGGACGCACAGCTGCCAGAAAGCAATTTTAAAACACGCTCTAGAGCATAATCCTTAATTTTTTAATTGCCTTCTGTTCCATCTGATCCACCCGCAGAACCACGCCATCCACTTTCAATTCCGGATGGGTTCCATCCTTCGGGATATATCCCAGATGTTCCACCATGTACCCGGACATCGTATCATAATTTTCCGTCTCAAGCTTCAGGTGCAATTTATCATTTAAATCATCTACCAGCATTTGTCCATCCACTACATATGTTTTCTCGTCTACCTGAACAAATTCAGGCTCTTCTTCCTCATATCCATTATTGATCTCGCCCATTACTTCTTCTACCAGGTCTTCTACTGTAACGATACCGGAAAATCCGCCGTATTCATCAATTAAGATTGCCATATGGTTTTTCTTCGTCTGCAGATCACGGAATAATTCATCCGTATTTTTAGACTCCGGTACAAAATATGGCTCCTGCATAATGTCTTCTATCTTTACACCGGTAAAAGTGTTTTCCTTGGCTGCCAATATGAAATCTTTCATATGCAAAACTCCGATAATATTGTCAATATCTTCTTTGTATACCGGAATTTTGGAATGTCTGCTGGATAACAGCTCATCCACATAATCTTCCAGCGGCTCTTCAATGTCAATTGCATAAACAGCTTTCCTTGGAACCATAACATCCTTTGCAATTTTGTCATCAAATGAAAAGATGGATGTTATCATTTCCTTTTCAATTTCATTAAACACACCTTGTTCGCTGCCTGATTCTAATAAGGCCTTGATTTCCTCCTCCGACACGCGCTCCTCTATATTCTCCGTTTTCATCCCTACTAAACGCAGGATAAAATTTGTTGACAGAGATAAAAGCTTGATAAACGGCGCCATTACCTTTGATATTATATAGATCGGTTTTACGGTCCATAAGCTAAAGGCTTCCGCTTTCTGCAAAGCTATTCTTTTCGGTACCAGTTCCCCTAATACAAGGGTTACAAAAGAAAGTAATAGTGTAACAATAACAAGTGCGATGGTTTCACTGAATGGAATATTGAACTTGCTCATCCAACCGCCCAGAATCTTGGAAATACCGGATGCTGCTGATGCACTGGAGAAGAAGTTTGCAAAAGTGATCACAACCTGAATCGTAGATAAGAACTTTGTGGAGTCCTCCATCAGTTTTTGTATCAATATCGCTTTCTTGTTACCGTTTTCTGCAAGGCGCCGGATCTTATTTTTATTGACAGATACCACTGCCATCTCAGCTCCTGCGAAAAACGCATTTACAAATGTTAAAAATACCAAAAATAATAGTTGCAGTGCAATCTGTGTCGCACCAGGGTCAGGGTCTAAATCCATGATATAATTCCTCCTAAAAATTTTTAGTCCGATTATATCATAGATTATTCATCCCACACAACAATATTTTAGAAAATTTATAAATTTAATAAAAAGTTTATCTTTCACTAATATACAGATTTACTTTTTGCAATATGGTATCGACCGCATCTTCCACAGATACACCATCCTTTACGCATCGTTTTACTTGTTCAAATACCGTTTCTTTAATTACATTGTCGGACAGAGGACCTTTATCCAGCGTTTCTACATAACTTTTAAAGGTATTGATCTCTTCATCAGTTGGCCACTCAACATCCAGAGACACCATTGAGCCGGTCTGGTTGTTTCCAACACTTTCACTTCCAAGACCCTTTGCGGGTTTGTCATTAATCATCGTATCAAATGCCGCTTTATTGATTGGGAATCCGCTACCCTGATTAACAACCTGTGCTTCTTTGGATAACAGGAAGGATGCAAATTTTTCTGCCTGTTCCGGTATGGCACTTTTACTGCTGATTCCAATAATGGACCCCGGCACATATACATTTTCTGCCTGGCCGTTTAGCAAACCGTAAGCTTCTCCTTCCGTCTGCTTAATTGCAGATACCACCTTAGACAAATCTCTCATAGACATAATATTTCCAATAGTCATGCCCACACTGTTATCCATTCTGCTCATACTTCCCATGGTAACACTGAAGAATGTACTGGAGGTTGAATTTTTAATATCCTCTAACACGTAAGAATCGTCCTGATCCTGGCTGTGATCCTCCAGATCATAGAGGCGTTTGAATTGTGTTACAAATTCTGTCAGAGAATCCTTATCCAGCGTTCCATCCTCTCTTACCCATGCCGGTGAGCTTACATTATACAAGGGCTCCAATGCCAGATCTACGGATGACAACTGTGCGAGTATCCTTGTATTACTGTTTTCCCCCTTTATTTTTTCAGCCTGATCAACAAGGGATTTCAGATCCTTTGCCGCATCTACCGTTTCTTTACCTGACTGAATTGCCGGTATCTGGAACCTGGTTGGCACCGCATAGATTTTGCCGTCACTTTCATAGGTGTTCTTGATATTTTCGATAAATCCTTCTTCCGCGGACAGGGGATCTAACACATTTCCAAGATCCGCCAGGATTCCTTTTTCAATATAGGACTGGATTGGCATTCCGTCTAAAAGCAGCAGATCCGGTCCGTTACCCGCCAGAATATTGGTATTTAATGTACGGAGCGCATCCGAGGTATTTACCGCATCATTTCCGGTTAATCCTACTTCCAGCGTCACACAGGTATCCGGGTACTTCTTCTGAAAAAGGGCAATTGCCTGGCGGATCTCCGGATTATCCCGCAGTGTATATGCCTTTATCTCGTTGCTTGGTACGGCTGGTGTATCCTTGGAATACACATATCTCAATAGTTTATAATCGCTTCCGTCCATGCAGGCAACCAGGAAAGAATCATCATCCATAGCTGCCATGGACACCAGTCCTGTGCTGGGGCTTCCAAGAGAGTTCAATTCTCCATTTATAATCTGTTCTGCAATGCTTCCCCCGATAGTGTGACTATAGAAACCATTGGAATTACAGTAATATACCGACTCTCCCTCTTTTCCTTTTTGGAACAGTACCGGCTTTGTACTGGAACTGCCTTCCAGCTGTCCCGGGGAATCTTTTCCCACAATCTGCTCATCCAGTACTTTATCCTTATCCATCAGTTTGCCCGTTGCTATATCATAAAGCTGTACTTCATCCTGCGTTACCGCAAGAAGTACATTTCCTGCGGTTCCAATGGTCAGGGGCGAGGCGCCCTTAGCGAACTCCTGTGCCACAGTTCCTTTATCGGTATCTATTAAAAATACACCATTGCTTCCAAGTGCCAGCAGTTTGCCGTCTTCTGTAAAGCTTACATCTGACAGGTTTGCCTGGGCATTTGCTTCTGCTCCGCCAAATAATTGGTCGAATACTTTTACATTTCCATCTTTATCGGCATATAAGGGCTGGAAACCACCATCTTCGGAATATTTGACAGCTCCGATCGCACCATCCGGTGACAAAGCCATATGATACAAATAAGCTGCATCATCGTTCAAAATATCCGCCGGGAAATCCGACACTTTCTCCCAGGTCTTTCCCACATCTTTGGAATTCCATAGTTCTCTGTTGCCTGCTTCATTGCTAATCGCCAGATTCACACTTCCGTCTGTCTGTTTACATATATCCAGTATGAAAGCGGTACCCTCCGGCAATGCAGCATCTTCTTCCAGATAACGTCCCATGGCACCTGCTTCTGAACCAGTTGAAGTATTTGCTCCGGATGCTGCCTCACTTCCCCCCTGTGAATCCGCTATACTATCTGTTCCACTCTGGCATCCTGCCAGCGGCACAACTGCCATACCTGCTGCCATTGTAAGACATATTCCCTTCTTTAAAAAACCTCTCATTGTTATTCCTCCTCATAATGATATTAATTTGTTTCGCTGGAGAAATCATAGCATACTTTTCTCTAGCCAATCTCTAAAAATTAAAACTTAATGATTCTTAAGCTATTTTCTGCTTTATTTTAATAAAATACATATTATAATGGAATAAGGAGGTGAAATGTTATGAGAATATTAATAATAGAAGATGATTTGATTTTATGTGATTCATTAAAATATCAGTTGGAACACGAGGGCATCTCTGTGGATATCTGCCACGACGGGGATTCCGGTCTTCGTTATATCCGTGAAAATATTCATGATTTGATTTTGCTGGACCGTATGCTCCCTATCCTAGACGGAACTGCGGTTCTGAAGAAAATGCGTTCTGAGCAAATATCCACACCGCTGATTCTGGTGACTGCCCTGGGTGATCTGCATGACCGTGTGCAGGGACTGGACCTTGGCGCCGATGATTATATCGTAAAGCCTTTTGCATTTGAAGAATTGATGGCACGCATTCGCTGTATCAGCCGAAGACCTGCCGGCTGGAATGAAAACAAACCCCTTACCTTCGGTGATATCTCTTATGATACGTCACAGAAAAAGCTCTCCCGTGGAGAACTGACCTGTGCCCTGTCACGGCGGGAGGGTGATCTGCTGGAAGCTTTTTTAAATAATTCGGGTAAAATTCTTCCCCGTATGACCCTGTTAACCCGCGTCTGGGGACCGGATGCCTCTGTGGAGGAAGGAAATCTGGATAATTATATCCATCTCCTGAGAAGGCGTCTAACCAGTGTGGGCAGTACGCTTACACTAAAAACAATCCGCGGTATCGGATATAGCCTGGAGGATACAAATGTTTAAAAAACTGCACCGTCAAATGACTCTTTTCTGTACACTGGTGACCGGACTGATCCTGGTCGCCATGTCCTGTATCTGTCTGAATATAGCGGAATCCGGTATTAAGGATGTAAGCTATTCCTCATTTATTAACAATTTAAATTCACTTTACTCTTATCTGGAAAACCAGTCCGTCATAACCCATACCTGGATTACCCAGATGGAATACAATTATCATATGCAGCTGGAAATAAATGATACCGGCAACGATCTTGTATTCCACTCCCTGAATCCATCTCCTTCCGGTGATAAACTCACCGCTCAGGCAAAGGAGACCGCTTTGCAGACATTTGGACTGGATATTGACAATTTTAATAAAAACAGCGTGTTATCCAAACATGAAGAATTTAAAATGACAGGATATGACGGAGAGCTGTATTATGCCTCGGTAGCCCTGATCCCCAAAGACAACGGCTATTTAAGTGTTACCGCAATATCACCCTTTACTACCCAGAAATCCCAGATTTACCGCCAGCGTATGCTTTTTATTCTGGTTGACTTGTGTGCCATTGTTCTCCTTGGCATTTTTTCCTGGCTCTTTACACGGCATATGATACGCCCGTTAAAAGAAAACCGGGACAAACAGGTTCAGTTTATCGCTTCTGCATCTCACGAGCTTCGTTCTCCTCTCACGGTTATCACAAGCAGCCTTTCTGCACTCAAAATTGCCGGTAAAGAAGATGCCAAACGCTTTATTCATGCGATGGAATCAGAGACCTGCCGAATGGCACGGCTGATTAACGACATGCTCACTCTTGCTAATGCAGATGCAAGAAACTGGACTATTCACCGGGAGCCTGTGGAACTGGACACCCTGGTACTGGAAACTTATGAAAAATTTGAACCCCAGGCAATGGGTCAGAAACTGGAATTTAACTTTCATATTCCTGAACAGAGGATTCCCCCGCTTCTCTGTGACCCCGGGCGAATCGGACAGGTGCTGTCCATACTGCTGGACAATGCTTTCTCTTATACGCCAAAAGGGGGAAAAGTGGTCATTTCCCTTTCCTTTGATTCCGACATATTCCTGATAGCTGTTATTGACAGTGGCCCCGGCATTACGGACAAAAATAAAAAGGCGGTGTTTGACCGTTTCTACCGGGTTGATGCTTCCCATAAAGATAAAGAGCACTTTGGTCTTGGACTGTGTATTGCAAAAGAAATTGTGAAGCTGCACAAAGGAAAGATCTGGATTGAAGATACCCCCGGGGGCGGGACAAGCATGATGATACAACTGCCCCTTATCTCATAAATCCCGACATCATACAGCCGCCTTCTGCTCCTGCGCGGATGACTTCCTGTATATTCTCCGGTGAAATACCGCCGATGGCATATACGGGAATCGTTACTTTCTGGCAGACTTCCTCTAAAAAAGCAAGTCCGCGTCCGGGAATCCCCTTTTTGCAGTCCGTCTGAAAAATGTGCCCTGCAATGAGATAGCCGGCGCCCAGAATCTGTGCTTCTTCTGCTTCCCTGGCACTGTGAACCGATACTCCAACAGTTTGAATCAGGCTGTTTCCTACCGGATTCCTGACGTAACTCCTAAGCGTTTCCATAGAGATCTGCACATCGGGAATCTGCAGCCTTTTTGCCGTTTCTATAAACTGGTTAATTACCAGCGGTTTCCCGTGCTTCCTGCAGATCTCCCTGCATTTTTCAGCAAGTGCTTCATACTCACCCGCAGCCAGATCCTTTTCACGCAATATAATTTTCTCTATTTCCTGTCTCTGTGCCAGTTTCTCTATTTTTGTTAAAAAATCTTCTGTACAAAGTTTTCTGTTTGTGATGCATAAATACATATTCTACCTCCCATGCGGAATGATTAAATAGCTGTTACCGGATGAAATGTGCCACATCGGATGAAGCATGCCACATCAGATTAATCATGCCACATCGGATGAATCATGCCACACTGGATGAAGCATGCCACATTGAATGAAACATGCCACATCGGATTAAACTCTGATATAGTCTACATATACAGGCTGCAGCCCATGGTCAATAATCGCATTTTTTACTTCTTCCACGTCTCTGGGATCTGATATTTCAAACTGTTCATCGCCCTTTGCTTCTTCCCCGTGTCCGCCTACACTTACCTTTACCCCCGCAGATATCTTGGTTGCGCACATTCCTATAACGTGATCCCGGAAGCCTTCTCTTTCCCTTGTGGAAATGGTTATTCCCGCAAACGGCATGAAGATCCGGTACGCCAGCATAACCTGAAGCAGCTGGGTTTCATGGACATCTTTGGGATTAATTTTGTCATTGTTAATAATGGGGCGAAGCCTTGGGGGTGAAAATGCAATTTCCGCATGGGGATATTTTTGCTGAACCAGATAGGCATGCATACCGGTGGCAAACGCATCTTTTCGAAAATCATCCAATCCCAGCAGGGCGCCAAATGCTACCGCCCGCATTCCTCCCTTCAGGGCTCTTTCCTGGGCATTGAAGCGGTATGGATAAATTCGTTTGGGTCCGCTTAGATGAAGGCGCTCGTATCTTACGGTATTATATGTTTCCTGATAGACGCAGACATAATCTGCACCGCATTTGTGCAGATATTCATACTCATCTGTATTCAGAGGATAGATTTCAACCCCTACTAAAGCAAAATACCTGGCTGCTATACTGACTGCCTCACCGATGTAGGCAACATCAGAAGCCTTTCTGGATTCTCCGGTTAACAGCAAAATATCCTGTAATCCGGTGGATGCGATATTTTTTAATTCTGTTTCTATTTCTTCCATTGAGAGCTTCCCGCGCAGAATGCGGTTTTTACAGTTATACCCACAGTAAATGCAATTATTTTCACAATAGTTTGCAATGTATAGCGGAGTAAAAAGCGAAACTGCATTTCCAAAGTGCTTTCTCGTCTCTTCCTTTCCTTTTCTTGCCATTTCTTCTAAAAAGGGTCCTGCAGCGGGGGACAGAAGTGCTGCAAAGTCCTGGGGATGCAGGCTTTCTTTTGCCAGTGCCAGTTTTACATCCTGTGACGTGAAGGCTTCATAATCATATTTATTTACCATTTCCAGTACCTGATCCATGATAGCCGACGAGTTGTCTTCCATGCCCGGCTGGTACTCCATATGGTTTGTATCCTCTGTGATAAATCTGCCTGATCTCATACCTGAGGACTTAGGTTTCTGATCCCCCGGGATTAGGTCCTCTGGTTGGAGATTTCCCGGGTTTTCAATCTCCGGTTTCTGGTACACAGGTTTCTTCTCATTTTCTGTACTCATTTTTATTTACCTGTTATCTATTATCCTTTCTACAATTCTTGCAGCTGCCAGGAATGAATTGTCAAACGCGCTCCAGAGCGTGTTTTAAAATTGCTTTCTGACAGATGTGCGTCCCAGTTTGTGGGAGATTTGTCCCGGATGAAGGGCGCATAGCGGGCTATGTAACCTGAATTCGGGGCAAATATGCCGCTAAGTGGGGCGTGCAGATGGCAGGAATGAATTGTCAAACACGCTCTAGTGTAACCACTAGTTGCTACACTAGTCCTGTAAAAACCCAGTCAATGGGCTGGATGCTTCCGCCCTTTGTTCCAATACCCTGCCTGGTCCTGCCAGATATGCCATTCTTCCTGAGATGACAGCCAGCTTAAATGCTGCCGCCATCTGTGCCACATCGCCTGCCGTTGCAATCGCCGTATTTGCCATTATGGCGTCTACGCCCATCTCCATTGCTTCACATGCCTGAGAAGGTCTTCCGATTCCGGCGTCTACGATGATTGGCAGGTCTATTTCTTCTACCAGCATTTTAATAAATTCCCTGGTACACAGTCCTTTGTTGCTTCCAATGGGTGCTCCCAGAGGCATAATTGCCGCTGCTCCGGCATTTGCCATATCTCTGGCTGCATTTAAATCCGGATACATATAAGGCATTACAATAAATCCTTCTTTTGCCAGTATCTCCGTTGCTTTGACTGTCTCATAATTATCCGGGAGGAGATATTTGGAATCGTGCACCACTTCGATTTTTACAAAGTCACCGCATCCGATTTCCCTCGCCAGGCGTGCGATACGGACAGCTTCATCTGCCGTTCTGGCACCGGAGGTATTTGGCAGAAGGGTTATACCTTCCGGCATGTAGTCCAGTATGTTTTCTTCCCCGCCTACATTCGCACGGCGAAGTGCCAGCGTTGCCATTTCCACTCCACCGTTTTGAATCACTGCATTGGTCATCTCCAATGAAAACTTGCCTGAGCCCAGAATAAATCTGGAATTGAAGGCATGACCGCCTATTACTAACTTATCTTCCATTTTCTGTAACCTTATCCTTTCGAAACATTTGTAATTGCATGGTTCTGCTGAATTGCTCTGCTGATTGCCCATTGAGGCTGAAACCGTTGGTTTCTCTATACCTCCGTGATCCCAAGTATCAGACGAAGCACCATATTCGCCTGATGCCCGGCGCACACCTGGACTCTGGGTGCCATCAGTCCTCTTCCTTCTTTTGCTTCATTTTCCATATCTCCGCATACATAGAGCCTTGACATCTTGCGCAGGGTCTTGATATCATTGGCACTGTCATATCCAGCCATCCCGGATGCAGAAACTATCCTGGATTCCGCTAGTTCCATCAACACGGCATTGACCAGGGCTGCCTTGGCTTCCGGGCGGTCAAATGCTTCGCATATGATGGGATATTCCCCGAAGATAGCAGCCGCATTCTCTGCGGTAACTCTTCTGTCAATTGTCTCCACCTGGATAAAAGGATTGATCTGAGCAATCTGTTCTTTTAATGCTTCTGTTTTCTTCTTACCCAGATGGGAAACCAGATAGTTCTGGCGGTTTAAGTTACTCGGCTCTACTACATCAAAATCAACCAGTAAAAGCTTTCCAACCCCTGTCCTCGCAAGCATTACCGCTATATGGGAACCCAGACCGCCAAGTCCGGCAACTGCAACACGGGCATTGTTTACTTTTTCCCAGACGCCGGGAGTGTGCCTGGATGCCATCATTGCCTCCAGCTCTTCTTGCCCCGGCATCACACCTCTATGTATAAAAAACACCTCATCCATTTCATTCAATGTTCTTATCCCACTGAGCAATTCCTCTATGGGAACAGAAAACCCATTTAAAATTACGATATCCTCTTCTTTGCCGTAATGTCCTTTTAATTCCGCCAGGGTATTGCACCGGATACTGGTAATCTTTCCATTTAATCTGATCTCCATTGCTCATCCTCCGCCTACGAAACTGACGATCTCCAGGCAGTCTGCATCGGTTAATACAACGCCTGCAAATTTTCCTTTCGGCACGATTTCTCCATTTAACTCTACTGCGATTCTGGAAAGATTATAATTCTTTTCTATGAGAAATTCTTCCAGCGTTTTAGTTTTTAGAAGTTCTGCTGTCTGTCCATTTATTTTCATAATTTATCCCATCCTGTTCCTTTATTCCCACTTCAACGGGTAAACGGGCATTCCTATATATAAATTCTTATTTTTCCGTACAGAATTCTACTTTTTTGCCTTCCAGAATCATATTGGTGGTTCGCACTGCACACATTTTCCCGCACATGGAGCAGGTATGGCGATCAGCCGGAGGCGTGCTCTCAAAATATTCTTTTGCCTTTTTACCATCAATGGCTATGTCAAACATTTCATCCCAGTCCATCTTATGTCTTGCGTCAGCCATACGGTTATCAATGTCTCTGGCTCCTTTGATTCCTTTGGCAATATCTGCTGCATGGGCTGCGATTTTGCTGGCTACGATACCTTCTCTTACATCACTCACATCCGGCAGGCGCAGGTGTTCCGCCGGTGTAACATAGCAGAGAAAATCGGCGCCGTTTGCAGCCGCAATTGCCCCTCCGATTGCAGATGTAATATGGTCATAACCCGGTGCAATATCCGTTACCAGGGGTCCCAATACATAGAAGGGTGCATTGTGGCAGATTCTCTTTTCCATTTTCATATTTGCAGCAATTTCGTCCATTGCCATATGTCCCGGTCCCTCTACCAGTACCTGTACATCCTTTTCCCATGCCCGTTTGGTCAGGCTGCCGATTTCGATTAACTCTGCAATCTGTCCCGCATCAGAACTGTCCGCAATACATCCCGGCCGCAGTGCATCCCCAATACTGATTGTCACATCATGTTCCCTTAAAATTTCCAGCACTTCATCATAGTATTCAAAGAATGGATTTTCGTTTCCTGTCATTTCCATCCATGCGAATAACAGGGAACCTCCTCTGGAAACAATATTCATTTTCCGTCCTGCCCTGCGGAAGCTCTCCACCGCTCTGCGGTTTAATCCGGCATGGATGGTAACAAAATCAACGCCTTCTCTTGCATGAGCTTCTACCACTCTTAAAAAATCCTTTGCCGTGATCTCTAATAAATCTTTCTCTAAATAACCAATGGCATCATACATGGGAACCGAGCCAATCATTGCCGGAGACATCTCAATTAATTTTTCACGGAAATCATGTGTTTTCCCATAATTACTCAGATCCATGATTGCCTCTGCTCCAAAATCAATTGCCATCTGCACCTTTTTCAATTCCCGGTCATAATCTTTGCTGTCCCCGGAGATTCCCAGATTTACGTTTATTTTAGTGCGAAGTCCGCTTCCGATGCCTTCCGGTGACAGGGAGGTGTGGTGTACATTAGCCGGGATTGCTATCTGCCCGGATGCCACCAGTTCCATTAATTTTTCAACCTCCATGTTTTCTTTTTGGGATACGATCTCCATCTGGGGTGTTACAATACCTTTCTTTGCTGCTTCCATCTGCGTGTAATATGCGCGCATTTGCTGTTCCTCCTATTTGTTTGTATTAATGAATAGCAAATGCCTGGTTTATTCCCGCGAGGGTCAAAAACCCCGTTGCTTGCAGCGGGATTTTTGACCGCATGAAAAAAGACAGGTAATTGCTTACCTGCCAGTTCACTCTTATTTTCATAAAAAAATGTTCACTAAAAAGTGAACATCCAACTATTACTCATCGAATGCTCCCTACCACAGTGTTAACTGTCAGGTTCAAAGGGTTAGATATGTACATATCAATCTCAACTATTATTAGTTCCCCTGCATAGCTATTCAGTTAGTGTTATTATAGGCGTGTGGATTCCAAAAGTCAATAGGCGATGTGAAGGAGTTTGGCACGCCGGCATTTGCGAAAATCAGAAAGAGCTATCTCCAGAATCCCGGAATAGCTCTTTTTCTTCTATATTACCACTTTCCTTTTTTCTTCATAACATACAGGAATCCACCTGCCAGTAACAGAAATCCCGCAAATGCACTGCCGAGTATCAGCGGCATATTTGATGATGACAAATCTTCTGACGGCTTATCTGCCAACGGAACTTCGCCGTCGGTAATTTCTTCGGTTGCCTGAACTGTCTCCGGCTCATTTACGCCATCTGTGCTGCCGGTTCCTTCGGGCTGGTCCGCCAGGGGAACTTCTTCATCGGGAATATTTACATTGTTCTCATTTTGATCTGGTGCAGGATTTGCATTGTTTTGGTTCTGATCCTGATTTTGGTTTTGATTCTGGTTCTGATTCTGATTCTGTGTGGTATTATTAGCTGCCGGTGCGGTATTGTCTGCAGCTGCATTATTATCAGCCGGTGTAGTTGTTGTGCCTCCCGGTACTGTGACAGTCTCATTTACAGTTGTCGATGGTCCCTGCTCATAAGTCGTATTGGTTATGGTGTCACCTGGTATCTGCACCACCTGGGTGGTCGGCTGTTGGGTACTGGTGTAGTTAAATCTTATTTCATTTCCGGCACTGTCTGCAGTCAGGGTAAGCTGTTTTACATAAGAATCATAGGCATAGCCCTGTATCGTCTTTGCCGTATAGGTGATTTTGTCGTTTACATTTCCCATGGTAATTACCGGTGTCGCAACATCTTCACCGCTTTGGGCATCCACGAATCGGATTGTATATTCCACAGAATCGGTTAGTGCACCGTAATCTACCACATAGTCTCCGTTTTCCGTGACTGTTTCCTGGGTTGGGCGCCAATCTGTCTTCACATAATACTTCCCCTTATGGGCATCGTCAAATATCAGATCTGACGCATCCGGTGCTGCCGGGCAGGGAGCCCCTGCAGTTACAGTAATTTTGATACTTCCGGTGGCTTCACTGCGGGACACCCGCTCTTCGCCGTATGCAGCTACATAACCGGTATATAATTGATCACTGAACCTTGCAATTTTACCGGGACGGTAGGTAACTGTATAGGTATTATCTGAGGTAGTCTTATCTGTTGCTGCATTATCTGAAGCTGTATTATCTGAAGCTGTACTATCTGAAGTTGTACTATCTCCTGCTGTACTATCTCCTGCTGTACTATCTCCTGCTGTATTTACTTCTGCTGCCTTTACCTGAATGGTCATGGCTGCCGCCAGCATGCAGATGCTGAGACAGCAAATTACTCCCATCCGATATATATTTTTTAAGATACTCATAATGATCCCTCCGCCCTTTTACCCAGGTACGCATCTGCTGACGCAGGTTTTCCCGGTTTTCGATCAGGTAATATGTCAATTTCTTTGCTTCTGAGATAATTATAGCAGACTGCTGCTTTCATCATCTCTTTCGTGAAGCTCTTTTTTGATTTTTTTACTTTGCGGCGAAATGATCATGCTTTTCTTTTTTCTTTCTGCCATATACAGCCGCCAGGATTACGATTAGAAGAGAGGCTCCTGCTGCCATAAGCCAGAATCCAACCGGGGTGTCATCTCCGGTTTTTACCTGTCTCACTACTTTGTTTACCGGTCCGGGTGTGGTAACTTTATTCGTGACTATTTTATCAGCCTGCTTTTCCGTTACAATCTCGGTCTGGGGCGGTGCATCGTCATAGCCTGCCCGAAACTCAAACTGAAATGTTCCGTCTGCCGCCTGATAGTCATTGGTATGGGATTCCCCGTCCAGGAAAACCGTCATTTTTAGGGTTGCCGTCTTTGATGGCTTTAAGTTTACAAGCATCAGCCATTCCTGTAAGCTTCCGTTCATATCCTTCAAACCGTTTTCGTCTGCTCCGATTCTGGCTGTCCCATCGGATTCATTTCCGCCGTAAATGGTCTCTGTCTTGCCATCCTGGGTGATGGTAAGGCTGATCTGATAGGCCGCTTCGCTTGCTTTTTTTGCATCTTCAAAAGCCTTTAGCACTTCCGTCCGCATAAAGAAATCAATGCTTTTATTCGACGTATTCTTCAACAGGATTTCCTGAACCCGCTCTTCGCCGGGCTGCATATCATTAAACTCCGTTCCGAAATTATCTGTATCATCGTAATTGTATTTGATATCTTCGCTGCCATCGAAGGTTACCGTCGGTGTCTCTTCTGCCCCATATGCAATTGTGGAGAGACTAAGCAAAAGTGCCAGCATCATTCCAAAAGCTATTATTTTCTTCTTCATGGCAACCTCCCTGTTTTACTCTTCAATCTTCATAATGTAACCCTGATCATCTATGGTGGCAAGTACGCCCCATTCCGACATAATTGCATCCTGCCCTGCCAGAATCTGCACTGCATCTGCCTGCATTTTCAGTTCTACCCCCAGATCCGCATAATCATTTTGCAGGTCTTGGGATATCTGAATCAGATCCATAAATATTTTTGAATTTTCTCCCGGTGCCAGTGGTTTCGTATAATATAACACCATTTGCTCATTGTCTTCCTTCTGAAGAATCCAACGGGCTTTGTCACCGGAATTATCTTTATCCTGAACTGCCGGTATTTTTATTTTTTCGGCAATTTTATTTCCATCTTTTATAAATTCGCTGCCCTTGAAACTACCCCAATATTTTGATATGGTTATTCTTGTATATAAATCTGTGTTTTGTGTATTGGTAATACATACTTCTTTTTGAATTTCTGCGCCCGGCAAGATCTCCTTCACATATACGGTACCATTTGGAATCTGCGTATAAATGTCTTTCCCAAAACCGTCTTTCCCAACCTCATTGAACTGAATACCGAGATTTTTCGTATTAATCTGCTGTTTTACCCGCTGCCCGGTTGCCTGGAAATACGCCAGGGACCCGCCGATTAATGTTGCCGTAACAAGAGCGGCTGCCACGCCCATGAGTATTAACTTTTTCTTCACTTCGCACGCTCCTTTGACTTTATCTTATCTGCAGTTACCCACAGCACAAACGCCATTACAAATGCTGCCATACAGGTGATTGCGCCTGACCAGGAATTCAGATAGAAAGATATGGTACCCAGAACCGGAATACCAAATACTACTTTTCCGATGACTCTGGAAAAATCAACGGGTGTGGTATCTTCCGATGCATTGGCATCTCCTTTTGTTCTGAACTGCTGCTTTTCTTCTTCAATTCCAACTACGCGGTGAGTGGCCACCAGTCTGGTATCTGTTCCCATTTGAAAGGTAATGGGATCACCTGTTTTTATCTCATCAAACTCTGCTTCTTTTACATAAACCGCCGAACCTGCCGGATATTCCGGTTCCATACTCTCTGTTAAAATCCCGTAAATATGATAACCAAACAGTTTTGGCAGCGTTAATGGTATGGCTATGAGGATGACGCCTGTCATCAAAAGAATTCCGATTCCGTTTAAAAGCCTTGGCAGCATCCTCTGACCTCCCGTTGTTATATGAACCTTTTTATTTCTTATAAACTTCTGCTTCTACTTCCTTGCCCTCTGTATTTAGCCATGAACAGGATATAATTTTTCCATTCTCTCTTTCATAAGAGGGAGTAAAATGATCTGCCTGAACCGCTTCTGCCTTTATATCCACGACAACCTGTGTGTCATTCATTTCGTTCTGCCACCTGCCCGGCAATTCTACTTCACTGAATAACTGCAGCGTCTGCCCCGGACTCACGATTCCTGCGTCCTCTCCTCCCACATAATAGCAATACCAGATATTTTCCGCTTTATCATCCGGGACAATGACCCAGTCTTTTGACACATTTATATCTGCAATGGTTAATGGCGGTTCTGCTGCCAACGGATTGGTAATCGTTACCACTGCACGGATATAGCAGGCAAGGGAATCCTGTTCCACCGTAATCTTTGGCATCTTCGAGATCACATCTCCCGGCATCAGGTTTGTGGGGTCCTGATAAGGAACAGCCGGACCATCCGGATTAGAGGGGTCCTTCATTTCTTCCGTCAGACTGATATCAACGTGCCCCATAGAAAGTATATTGGAAGCAGATTGGCTGTCTGTAAAATAAGCGAAAGTCGCACCTACTCCTGCCAGCAGAACAATTGCTGCCAGACTGGCGATCTTTACGATGTTTTTCTTTTTCATGAGCCTTAATCTCCTTTTTTACTTTTCCATTCTATTGGCACATAGATGCCAGATGTGTTAACAGTTCCTGGAATTCTGCCGGAATCATTTCTGTTCCTGCCGCCCAGTCGCTCTGTATTGCTTTAGCCGATGCCTGAAGGGACTTTGCTGTAATATTCAGATGATAGGAAGCGTTGTCATATCCCTTTTCTGATGTCTCGAACGCAAATGTCTTCACACTTTCCCCTTTTTCTTTATCGTAATAAGCAGTCTGACTGGTTTTGGACACGGTGCTGTTAAGCGCGGGATTCATGGTTACGCTTTGCAGAAGATACGGAGTGGAATCTCCCGATTTTACAATTCCCATATAGATAAACTGGTATACGCAGGTCTGGGGATTGTAGGAATATACCCATTTTCCTTCATAATCCGCCGGATCAGTACCTGGGGTATATTTTACTACTTCCGTACCGAACTTTTTAATTCCCACTTCTTTATAGGAAGTAATGGTTTCCCCCTCTTTTACTACATCGAAGATCACAGGGAGTTCTTCACCGGCTTTTGCTGCTAATATGTCTTCCAGCTGTTTTGTCTCATCATTATATTTCTTAAGATAAACGTCTTCTCTTCGTATACAGCTTTCATCAAATCTGGCTGTTACCACCATATCGACCGTTCCGGTGTTATCTACTTTTACCTTCTTATCAATCTCAGTTCCGGGCTTCCAGTCACTGGGCGGATCGAATTCTTCATTTAAAACCGTATCGAATTTGCCCATGGCAAATGTATTTTTAGCGGATTCCTGATCGCTGAAATATGCGATCGTTCCTCCTACCAAGAATACACATAATACAGCAATCAGGGAAACCAGTTTTTTACTGTTTCTCTTCATTCACTTCAGCCCTTTCTTTTTCCCTCTTTTTCTTCGGGAAGAGACTGTCTAATAAAACACTAATTACAATTATCGCTGCCATAACAACAATGACCGGGATATTTTTCCCCAGGGAAATAAAGTATCCTGCGTAGGGAATTGTTAATTTTGATGCCTTTCCCACTACATCTGAGAATTCCACGGGATTTGCATCTTCTGTGGAATTTGCATCGCCTTTTGTCACAAAGGTTGCACTCAAATCATTTCTTTTGACTACCCGGTGAGTTACCAATGCATGATCGCCAGCCTTAAATGTGACAGCATCTCCTTCCTGGATATCTGCAAAGGAAGTACTCTTATAATAAATGACACTGCCTACATGGTAGGTAGGCTCCATACTGCCGCTGAGGACGACAACCGGTTTATAGCCTGCCACCATAGGTGCTACGATGAGAATGTAGCAGAAAATTGCAATGTAGACAATCCAGGATAGGATGTTGAATAGATTTTTTAGTATTTTCATTCAAGTACGTCCTTTTACTTTTAGTCGGTGTTATTATTTTCCTGGATATGTTACCCAGCCGGATGCGTCAGCTGCCTGTGCATCTGCCTGAACAAACTGTGTTTTGATCGACAGTGTGTAGTTATCAGAAGCGTATCCTTTTAAGGTACTGTCTAACTGCTTTAATGCATTGGTATATACATCTTTGCCTTTTACCTGATCCTCGGGAAGTTCTTTTAAAGCATCCTTTAGTTCTCCGGTATACGATATCCATGAATCATCAAAAGCCGGCTCATCTGCATCTTTTTCAACAATTTTGTAGTAAGTTGATTCAATATATTTACCCATATCCGTATTGTTGCATAAGGTTACAGAATCCATTAAAGAGTTCGTTGTTTTTCCTGCACCAAGGGTTTCGTTGTAGTAATACCAGCCGTCGGATCCTTTTGTCCAGTCTGCAGCATCTATATTTTTATAAACAACGGAGCCGTCACCTGCTGTCTTACCATCCGTTGCATTTAACTGCAGACTATCGTTTACGGAACCTGGAAGGAACTGATCACTTTCTGAGCCAATCACAACTCCTGCATTTGCCCATTCTTCATCAAACCTTACTCTTACCCATACATCACCCTCGCCGGTGTTTTTAGCCGTTACTGATTTATCTACTTCTACGCCTGGTTTCCAGTCACCACCGTCCGTAGGATTAAATTTTTCCACTGTGGTACCTTCAAATGATGTGGTACTGAAAGGGTTGTCGATGGTTGTTGTCTGATTAAAATATGCCCATGTTCCTCCAACTACTGCTACTGCTAATATTCCAAGACCTGCTATAACTTTTTTATTTTTCATCTCTGATATCCTCCTGAATTTTAATTTTAATTTGAATTGTTTTTTTAATTTTATTTCTTATTTTATTTGAATGCCTATATTTCTTATATGTCTCATTTTTTAATACTTGCTTTCCATGAAATGTTGTCAAAATTTTATTTGTGACAATAGGAGACTATGAAATTATTCGCCATCCACTAAATTCCAGTTGTTTAAGCAATCCTGAGGAACTGCAGCACCAAATACTTCTGTTACTGCGCCTGTTGTTGCCTGAACGGTCTGTGCAGTTACTTTTAATGTATAATCTGCATTGCTGTAACCGGTTGCTGTCGGATCCTGTTCTGTAACGGATAAATTAAAGGTTGCATCTTTTGGCATTTCTCCATCGTATGATGTCCATTTGCTTAAATCAGTTACATCGGGTTTTTCTGTTTCTCTGGTAAAATATTTTTTATTCACATATAAACCAAGGTCAGCATCTTTTATTAACTGTACACTGTCTAAGAAGGTATCGGTGGATGCTCCAGCAGCAAGTTTATCTTTAAAGTAGTACCATCCATCTTCTCCGTGAAGCCAGGTTGTGCTCACACCATTCAGTGTCAATTCTACAACAGAGCCATCCTTTTCTACTAAACCATCCACAGCGTTATCCTGCTTTGTTGTACCATCTAACATATTGTTCTCTTTGATTTTTTTGCCGCTTGTTTTATTCACCCATGTCTCATCAAACTTTACTCTGACTACAACATCCTGATCTCCGGTGTTTACCACTTCTACATCCTTATTTACTTCAACGCCCGGTTTCCAGTCATTACCATCTTCCGGCTTAAATTCTTCCACCATTGTTGAACCATATTTTCCGGTGTCAAATTTATTCTCTGCTGTCATAGTCTGATTGAAATATGCTAATGTTCCGCCTACCATTGCTACTGCTGCTAAACCTACGATACCTGCTGCTAATTTTTTGTTCTTCATATCCTTTTCCTCCATAAATTAAATTATTATTTGATTTGTTTTTATTTTTATATTAATTGGCTGTTACCAAATTAATTTTACTGCCATGTTACCTGGTCATTTGTTAATGTATATGAGCGCTGCCAAAGTGCTGACGCGGCTTCTTTATTGACCTGTATGGTCTCTGCGGTTATTATAACCTGTAGTTTATACTGCGAATAATCGGTTCGGATGCCATGAACATCATTTGAAAGTCCTTTGCTGAATGTTACGGATTTCAGTACAGGTAATGTTTTTGCCTCCGCTTTAAATATCTGATTGTAATAGTAGAAACCATCCTGTTTATCTCCCCAGCTCTTCATGTTTTCATCAAACCAGTTTAACGTACAGAATTCATTTCCATCTGCTGTTACATACACATTCTTATCCGATTTACTTGCTGTTATCTTTACTGGCTGATCTGCCGGGTCTCTTAATGTCACTTCTACTTTAAAGCGAAGGAGAAGATCCATATTTCCTAAATTTTCAAACCATACCTTTTTTTCTTTTTCTTCACCCGGTACCCAATTATCTGCCTCATTAAACTTTTCTGATAAATGTATCCTGGGCTCTCCTGTACGGAACGGATTCTTTATTTGAACTTCGCTTTGATAATAAGCGTATGTTCCGGACACTCCAATCAGCGTTATGATGCAAAGGGCGATTACAGCAAACATTTTTCTATGAAATAATCTCTTCATTCTATCACCCCCACTTAATTTTCCCAGGTGACAGTTATTCCATCTTCCTGAATCTGTCCCTTCTTGCCAAATACTGTTCTAGTTGCATCTTCGTTTACAGCATCTTTATTTAAAGTACCGGATCCATCACTGCACTGGACTACTTCTGTTCGAAAATACAAATGGTAATCCGCTTTTTTATAATCCTGGAATTCCTCTGCTGCGAAGTTCTGGAAGGACACACTGTTCAGTACCAAACCGGTTGATGCTCCTGATTTCAGAACTTTTTTATAATAATACCAGCCGTCTCCACCGGAAACCCAGCTGCTGCTCTCCCTTAGGGGATTAAAATTTTGATTCCAGTTTTTCACTGCTACATCAATATTTCCAACTTGATTTGAAAGAAGGTTTCCGGCATCTTTGCCCCCTGACTGCCAATACTCCACATATGACATTCTGAGAAATACGGAGGAAGAACCTCTATTGATGAACTCTACTTCTTTCGTTACATCTTTTCCTGTTTTGGGATTATCGGGAAATTTCTCCACAATCTCAACATCTGTATTATGAGCAGTCAGGTTATTTGTTTTTTCCACCTCTAATTTTAGAAAGGAGAACGTAGAACCGATTCCCAGCAGCGCAATCATTCCAACTGTAAACAACAGTAACTTACTTTTTCCTTTAATTCGATTACGCAATATTCTCTGCCTCCTTTCTTTCAATTACTATAGCTTGCAAAATCATTTGATTTCGTATCATAATTGTTAAAATAATTTTGGGGAGTGTATTGGTTATGAACTTCAACGATTACATCATCTCCCGGTTTAATCGTAACGATGCCTTTTTTCAGGTCAATTCTGTTGCTGCCCACATCCTTGCCATCGGCGCTCTTAATTACCAGTGCCGGATCTCCGTAGGTGTATTCCTGGGGCATAATTTCGGAAATCTGAAATACGGTCTCATGATAAATGGTTATATAGGAACTGATCTGATTATCGGTCAGTATTACTGCTGTCTGGAAGGGATCACCGCTGATACTGTTGATTTCTATCATAAACTGATCTTTTGAAAGCTTTTGACGTACCTCGTCATCAACACCATCGATTATTTTTTGTATTCTGACTTTGCCTTCCTGTCTCAGAGGCTTTACAATTGGAATGTTATAAGATAATTTTTTCGGAGTCCATACTCCATTATCTACCCAGTAAAAGGATACATTCGTCTTGCTTACATCGCCTTCATTAGAGTACAATCCTTTTTTTCCTTCACTGAAAGGATACAATTTATCGTAATCTGTATTCTCCTGACCGGTATCCACCGGTTCCAGATCCTTTGATCCTTCCTCTAACACGATGTTAAAGGATACGGTGTAAACAGCCCTGGGATCCAGGAAATAATCCTTACCGAAGTCTACTTTAATTGTCTTCCCGCTTGTGGTTACCGTATAATCATTTTTGTTCATGACTTCCGGTACAGCCCCTGCGTCCGGCGCTAATTTTGTTACTTTTAAGTCCAATGTTGCGGAGGGGGCAAATTTCACATGCTTGCTTAATGTGTCCTGGATGGAAACCCCTGCAATTTGCTTTGTAATGGTACTCGTGATGGATTTAAAGGCATCTTTTAGTCCCTCGGCGTCATTGCCTGCCAGGTAGTCTTTCAGATCAGCCTTTGGTGTCGCGGTCAGGGTCTTTAAATAATCTATGTTATCAGACATTGTGTTTCCTGCTACGCCTACTACATAAAATCCGCTTAAATCCGGAAGGGCTGCCGCTGCATTTAAGCCAGCTTGTTTATCACGTTCCGTTGTGGTAGACCCGCCTCCAAAAGGAGCCGTAGGTGCGCCATCGGTAACAAATACAACAAATTTCTTCCTTTTTTCACTTCCGCTGTTTTCACTGCTAAACAGCATTTCATTAGCTTTCGATAGTGCCAGACTGTAATCGGTACCGCCTCCAACTTCAAGTTTTCCGCTTCTGCTATCCCAATCTGGATACCCTGCTTCTCCAATAATATTCTTTAAACTGCCTGCCGAAAGATTTTCGTTCAGGTTTGCCCATGTATTGATTTGCGTATCAAATTCCACAATTGCAATTCTGTTATTGCTCTGGCTGCTTTTTAACGTATCAATAATATTTCTGGTAGCTGTTTTCAGAAAATCCATTCTCCGGCTTCCCAGGCTTGCATTGTTCCCGTTGTCCATGTTCCATGCCATACTTCCGGAGCTGTCTAATACTAATACGATGTCTGCCGGTTCCGGTGCCGTCTCCGGTGTTCCGGTTACGTCTAAATACAACCGGTACTTATCCTCGCCTCTCAGATTTGTATCTTGATTTTCCCCTTTATCTCCAAGGTAGTCGATCTGCTTTTTGTGGTGAACTTCACCGTATTCGTCCGTGCTGCCGGAATCTCTGACCGGCTGAAGATAAAAATCAAAGGAAACGTAGGTGTTGGTACCGGTCCAAGAATCCTGGGCAAATGAGTTTTTATAACTAAGTTTACCGTTTCGATCCATGCTCAGTCCGTATAATGTGTTATTGCCCTGTTTTGCATAAAGTAGTCTGTCGTAACCTTCTACCGATTCCAGTGCTGAATAAAGTTTCTCTAAACTGTCTAATTTTTGGTTTTTTCCAATGGCCAGTTTTCTTTGACCTCCTGAAATTTCTTTCCCTGTATAATAATCAAAGCACCGTACCGATATATTTGTCACCTTGTCAAAATAGAGAGATACGGTTTCATCGTTAACATCGTACCAATAGTAGTTATTATATTGAAATTGCAGTACATTACTTCTGACTCTTAATCCGGTTATACTATACCGATTACAAACGGCTTCCATCAGTGATCCATATCCACTAATTTCGCCAACTCTGTCAGCTATTGCGCTTAAGGAAAGTTCTTCTCCATTATCTATGGTAATGCTGTTTGGCGTTCCACTGATCTTGTCACCTGAACTCATATCATGGCATTCAATCTTAACCGCCTGGCTCCTTGCATAACTCTCGACACTCCTGATCTCAAAAGCAAGCGCATACACACTAAACTTATCGGATGAAAAAGCTACATCTTTAACTATTCCATCTTCCTCTACGGTAATATCTGCCTGATCGGTAATATCCACAACCTGAACTCCGTTGGGTGCTGTTTCATTTTCTTCCAAATGCTGTACCCTTACCTGGGTATTGGCATCTTCTTTTTCATTTTCTACAGATGCACCATTCAGGAAATTCATATGAACCTTTACCTCTCCTGCAGGTTCTATTTCACTCTTTTCTCCAGTTGTGGCATCTGTTATTATAAAGCTGATATCATATGCTACAAATCCGGCAAGTGAAGTGTCTTCTTTTTCGGAAACCGCTTCTTCCAGCTTCATCTGTGTCTGGCTAAATTTTGCATTGATATTTTCAATCTGTTCTTTTTCTTCCTGCGTTGCTTCTGATGGAACTTCTTTTCTAAGTATTGGGGTAACCGCTAGCTGCGCATCTTTGGGAATCACACCTGCCTCGGCGCTTACCCGGACTTCCACTGATTCATCCTGATATGTTCCTGCAAATGGAGCATCTGCTTCTGTGTCAATGACCGTCTCTTCCTGTCCGCTGTTATTGACCGGCTCAGTTTCTGTCTCATTGACATTCGTTTCGGGAGCTGCTTCAGATTCGTCTTCTGACGGCATTTCATTCTTCCCACCATCCGGCTGTGTTTCTCTCTGTGGTTCCGTCTGTTGTTCCGTCTGTGGTTCTGTCTGTGGTACCATCTGTTGTTCCGGCTGTGGTTCCATCTGTTGTTCCGGCTGCGTCTCTGCTCCCGTCTGTAAATCTGCCATTTCTGATTGCTGCCCATTTACCGGCTCTGACGATTCTGCTCCTGCTGCGGAGGAATCAATGTCTGCTATTTTATTTTCGCTTGCCATTAAGGAAATGTTATTACTCAGCAGCAATGCAAGACAAAGGACAACTGCCAGCAATCTCTGTTTAACTTTATTCTTCATGACTTCCTCCTTCTTTTTATTCTTCATCTATTCCGCTTTCATCCAGCGCATTGTCAATGAGCTTTAACAGCTCAAGGGCGCTTCTGAAATTCTTTGTGATCTTTTTCTCTGCCCAGACAACCTGCCCCTGCCAGGTGGCATTTTGACGATATTGAACATGAACGATGAATGTTGCCTGGTCTCCGCTTTGATTGATTACTTCATCTTTATCCATTACTCTTACCGCCTCCTGTGTCTTCGTATTTTCCTTCTCTATAAATTGTCTGCTCTTCATTGCTGCCTGGGGATAATTTATGTGTTCAAACAAATCATCCATCTTGGCAATGAGCTGAAATTCATTCTCAAACGGAACTGCTTCCCTGCTGTAACAGTGATACAGTCTGCCTTTGCCTTCTCTGTGATTTACACTGTCAATACAGATACTTAAAATATTTGGGGCTGCAGAATTTATTTGAATGATGTCCATCTGATACAACCTCCCCGGCTTTTCTAATAACACTATAACAAAGCAGGTATTTCGCTACCTCTTTCGTCAGCAACTTTTTTGATTTTTTTCGTATTTTATGAAATTATTTAATTGGAGGCGGGTAAATTGGGGGTTTTACCGGGAAAGAGACGCTTATACAAAGCCTCTTTTCCAGGCAGGCACAAAAAAACACAGCCCTCCGTCTCCGGTGACTGTGCACTTCTATGAAATATTTTAAATATACGCGCTTAACTGTTCTGACCTTCTACACCCATTTCAGATCCCCGGATACAAAGTTCAGTTTACCGGATCCGTTTTTCATATCTGCAACAGATGCGGTATAATAATTAATCTTATTGCGGCCTCCCCCTTCATCCTTAAAGTTCCGGTCAATACGGGTAGAGATAATTGAGCAGTTTTCTTTATTCGTGCCCGGGAGCAGTAATAAGAACTGGCATGGACTGTATCTGGTGTACAGATCCCCGCGGCGGAGAGAGCGCTGGATTGCCATCTGGAATTTCTGGGATACCTCCTGCAGCTTCTTAGGAGATTCTAAAGGTGTTCCGCTTGAATCCGTCAGGGTACAGAGCATCAGGAATACGGACTGCCCCGTCCGTTCCATCATCCTGCTCAGAATCCGGTAATTGTCTATAAAACTTGGTAAAGTACAGTAATATGCCCCTTTACGTTCATTTTCTTCCTTTAACCCTTCTTTAATATCTACAATGGTCCTCACTGGCTGCTGAATGTGGCTGCTCATCACCTGGAACCGTTCCATCATCTTTTTAGAAGGGGATAATCCAAGTTCATCAAAAAACATCTTAGTAGCGTCCTGATAGACATCCATCGCTTCTTTATACCGGTTCATGGCAATCAGGCTGTCTATACGCCAGATCTGCCATTCTTCAAACGGATAAACCTGGGCAGCCGCTGTGGTGAGCCGCAATATTTCTTCATATTCCCTCTGTTTATCCAATTCCTCACACACGATTCGCAGACTGGAAAAATAAACCTCCTGATAATGAATATTAGCCGCCATCGCCCATTCTTCTCCTACCATCATAGGCAGGAATTCCCCGTGATAGATCTTGCAGGCTTCTTTTAAAAAGAAAAGTCTGTTTATTTCATCTGTCTCAGACATTCCTTTTGCAGTCAGTTCCTCAAACTCGTAAATATCGGCATAAATGGGGATTTCCTCATTCCATCTGCACATTCCATTTTGAACGGTAATATAATTATCCTTCGGCAGACCCGCAGACTCTAAGAGTTTGCGAAGTCTAAATATTGTATTATTCAAACTGCTGTTTCCATTCTCTACCTCATCTCTCCCATACAGATATTGAATCAGAGAACCCTTGGATACACCTGTTTTCTTGTTCAAAACCATGATTTGAAATAATTGAACCGACTTTGCCAGATTATTTCTTCCAAAAGAAATTGCATTCGTTCCATAATTCACATGAAATTCACCCAGCATATGTACATATAACGCCTTATCATCCACTTTTTTCATCTGCGCTGCCTCCCTTGCCGTATTTCACAGCTATGTTCCAGCGCGTTATAGACATAACCCAGCATTTCCTGTACGCTGCGAAACAATCGTTTTTTATTGTTTCCGGCAAACTGAATCTCGCCCTGCCAGCTTCCATGTTGGCGATAGCGGATTTTCATATAGAAAGTAAGGTATTTTCCATGCACATTTGCAAATTCTTTTAAATCATGACATGGCTCTGGATTGCTTTTCTTCGTTACATATGCGTTATCTTGGGAATATGTACCATCATCTTGCGGACTTTGTATCTCATCCATTAACCGATCTATTAAAATGACCATTTCAGATAAACCATAAAAAGGAAGTTCCTGTTTTAAATAACAATGATAAATCTTCCCAATTGGTACCTGATCATCCATGTCATCAATAGAAATGATCAGCTCGTCTCCAAAAATATGTACGAAACGCTCAGAATCCCTTCTTTTATATCCTTCTATTCCCTGCATAAACTCATACCGTGCTTTCTAAATTTTCGTGAAGTATTCAACTCTATGAAAATGTAAGAAAAACCAGGATTTCTGCTCATGAATTACTTTAAAAATGCATTGACGGCTGAATTGACGGTTTATATAAGGTTTATATAATACTGCATGTCCGTTCCATCTGTCTTTTTTTAGCGTCCATGGATGTGTGAACGTAACGATTCAGGGTAATATTTACATTAGAATGTCCTAAAATTTCACTCAAGCTTTTTGTATCAAAACCATTTTCAACACATCTGGTGGCAAAAGTGTGGCGAAGGCCATGGAAGTTCAATGGAGTAATATTTAACTGTTCAATGGTTCTTCTAAAATAGTATTGATAGGTTCTGGGTTCCATATATTTATCATCTCTTCCCGTTAAAAAATAGGAATCCTCATCCCGGGGCCTGACGGCACTTAAGATGGAAGCCATAGAACTGGTCAATGGAATTTCTCGGATTGAACTATTGGTCTTTGGTGTATCGATAATCACGCTTGTTTTTTCAGATGACTTGGAAGAAATATTCTGAATGCGCTGCAAGGTATGTCGGATCTTTAATATCCCGCCATTCAGATCCAGATCAGACCACCGCAGTGCACAAATTTCGCCCAGACGCATTCCGGTAACCATACACATAAGTAATCCAAGTCGTTTCAGATCGTGTATATCCTCCAGCGCATATCTGGATAATATTTTTTGCTCATCCACGGTCAGTACCGATATCTTTCTCCTTTTCCGGTCCGGCAATACTGCATTTTTTATCTGTACCTTGCAGCTGTACTCGTCTTCCGCCATTTTAAGAATTGACTTTAATACCATGACCAGATCCTGTACCGTTTTTGCAGAAAGCCCTCCCTTTCCATCCAGACGCCCATTTTTTAGTTTTTTCGCAACAAACTGGTTTACTGCAAAAGAATTTATTTTTTGAATTTCCACCTTTGAAAATTCCGGCAGCAAATGGTTTTCTAAAATTTTGGCATACTTTGATAAAGTGGATTCTTTGATAATTAATTTTTCCTTGTGCATCCATTCTATACTTACTTTTTCAAAGGTAACCGTAATATTTTCCTCCGGAGCATCAAATGTTTCCGTTTTCATGATTTGCAGTTTTTCTTTTACCTCACGGTATGTCTTGCCATATACATACCCTAATTTTGTGCGGCCATTGTCATCCACAGACTTGCGATATCTTCCTTCCCAGCGGTTATCCTTTCTCTTGTAAATATTTTCTCCTCGCTTGGACATTATAAAACTCCTTTCTTTTTCCGTACCCTTTTATTATAGTGAATTTTTTAAGTTTTAATCTTCCTGACGATTTATTTGACGGCTTTTAATGGTAAATTTCTTTAAAAAGGTCTTTGTGACCTGTTTAAAATTTCTTAATAATTCTTTTTAGGCAAGAATGTTTACTATTTTTCATGAATATGATAGAATAATTAAAATTGGCAACTGAAAAAGCGAGTATTATCTATGAAAATGTCTTTCATAGAGTTGAATACTTCACGAAAGCAGAAAAAGGGAGACAGTATGTTTTAATTACACACTGTCTCCCTTTTTCTATATCATATTCTATCTATTTTAGTTTTTATTGCATGATAAGCTGCTATTTTAGAAATAATCGGAAAAATATGGTTTCCCCACTGGTATTAGACGTTCTAATATCTGCACCATATAATATTCCATTTCCAGTCTGTCATTCTCATACAGATATGACGGTCTTTTGTAACCCATTAACATTGTGGTGAGCGTCTGAATGTCCAGCTCCACAATATTTGTAAGGGGCAGATCATTTTCCTGATCACAAAATGTCTTCTGGTCCCTCCAGTAAATCTGAAAATCTCCTTCATTCCATGGCGCCATATTGTCATGCACAATGAGGTGTATATGAAAATCCTCCGGCATTACCTGAAATGGATACTGGAGAATGAATTCCCGTACATCCACAATCCTTGCCATGATATAGGGAGCAATCGTCTCCGTAATCTCACTGTCTTCCAGAAGAAAAGCAAGGGGTTCCCCGGTATAATTATACCCTCTTACTTCAGTAATCATAGAAAAATGAGAGCTGATATAATTCCAGATTCCATGTCTTGCTTCTATATTTAAATACAGAATCTCTTTTACATTGAATATCTCATTTTCTATGGAATATACCACATAACCCAGCGGTTTATGCTCTTCACTGTAATAGATCGCCGCAATAACATCATCGGATTCCCAGCGCCAGTATTCCTCCCACGCCAGATCGTCCCTGATTAAAGCACCATGTCTCTGGACAGCAAAGTACCGGTATACATTTTTTAAGTCCTCATGATCCCATTCTACCCGCTCAACCATGCCCGCTACGGGTTGTTTTTTTGGCAGCTGTGTATCTTTAATGCTGAATTTAATCTGATCAGATACAATTTCCCACCCTTTCTTCCGGTAAAAGGGAATGGAATAGGGATATAAAAATGAAATTGTCTGCTGCTCTTCCCTCATATGTTCCAGAATCTTCAGCATCAGCGTATGAATTAATCCTCTGCCGGCATATTCCGGATAGGTGGCAACCCCTGTGATTCCTCCCATCTTACAGATCTCTCCATAGATATTTACTTCCATGGGATACACTACAATCTGGGATGCCAGTTTATTATTATGAAAATAGCCCAGTATATAGGACTGCTTAAGTATTGGTGCTTTGGCACGCTGGATTTCATCTTCTTCCCAGCCTGACTTTAATAATTCATCTCCTGTAACCTGAAACACATAGCGAAGCAGCGCATTGAACTCTTCCAAATCGCTTTCCTTTAACTGCCGCATTTGAAACATATCTTCGTTTTTCATCTTTCCTCCAAGAAATTGTCAAAACTAATCTTTATAGATGAGAGCATGCCTGAACCCGACATGCTCTGCCTCTTTATCTTTTTTATTTTAACACAGGGACTTGTAATTGTCCAACCTGCAATGATTACCATGAACCGGTTCTAAGCCTGTTAACAACCTGTTATGTACCAATTATAATCCTGCTATAAACCTATTATGACCTTTTCTAATACTGTCATTAAACTATTTCAGGCGAATAGTCATCCTCACAGGCTGATGATCCGTATGTGCAAAATCTACATTCAGGACATCCACCGTTTCCACATTTACGTTCTCCGAGACAATAAACCCATCCAGTACATATACCTGAGAAGTGTCATAAGCGCCGGTATAAGCAGCATTCAACAGGCGGCAGGTGGGATAGGTATCATCGATGACAAAGCGAAAGCCCTGGGGCAGACTGTCTTCATCCATTTCAGGCGGCACCCAGCCCTCTTTATTCCAGATGGGATATTTGGTTACGGAAGATAATGTCTGATTAAAATCACCTCCCGCAATCACATAATTCCCTTTCTGATACTCTTCTTCCAGTACCTGTGCCAGCAGTGCGCTCTGTGCTTTTTTTCCTTCTCCATCGTCATATGCTTCCAGATGGAGATTGACTAGTACCAGCTCTTTATCAGAGTCCTTTATCGGTATCCTGGTGGTCAAAAGACACCTCTTTAAATTACAGGTTTTCACAGGCCAGGAAAAAGACTCCGGCAATGCAATTCGTTTTGCCTGTGCTGCTCCAAGACCGGTATAGGTTGCAACTCCCGATTCCACATGTCCGATAAAGGGCAGGGGGTAGGGCACAAAGTCACATTTAAAATTATAGGCAAACATATTTCCCATTCCAAGCTTCTCACTGTAATACGCCGTCTGGTCCTGGTAATAGGAACGCTTGGAATAAAGGTCTACTTCCTGAAGAAAATAGACGTCTGCCGGATTCTCCTTCAGTGTCCTGGAAATTGCCTCCATATTCTCCAGCACCTCTTCTTTGGTGTCCGGCATTACCTTCGTACCGCCATCCATAAAGAAATCCTGGTTTTTATCTAACCCGGCATATCCGGTGTTCCAGGTGAGGAAGGTCAACGGGTCGGATACCGTAAGCTCCCCTCCCCCTTCTGGAACCTCCACCTCTTCATTTTTCTTTGGTTTGTATTCCCTGACCGTCAGATAAATCACTCCGGCTGCCCCGATCAGAAATACCGCCGCAAGTACAATAAGAACTGCTCTTAGAATCATTTTAGCCATTTTCACACCGTTAACGCATCTCAGTACTAGCAGTACTAACCTGGGATACGGCCACAAATCAAACAGGTTGAAGAAATACAGCGTGGCTTCCTTTCTACTTATTTTTCTACAACCCGGAAAGTAACTTGATTTTCTTCTATTCTATCATATGCAGAAAAAGAATGCGAGATTTCCTTAAATTAGTGGGAAGAATTTATATAAGCGCCTGTCTTCCATAAAAATAACAGTACCCGGTCGGGTACTGCTATTTTTTAAACCTGCTTCTTTATTAAATAATTCTGCGAATCTGATCACAGTAATACTGTACATTTTCGAATACGGCATCCGGGGCAATCCGATGATCCGGGCATGGGATATATCCCCCCAGCTCGATCAGAGGCTTCAGCCTTTCTATTTCGGCGTCAACTGCTTTATAATCTCTGGCAAAAATGGTCTTATTCATCCCGCCCACACCCCGTATCTGCTTTCCGTACTTTTCTCTCCACGGAGCTATTGACGCATTCCAGGTACCCACTTCAATGGGGAACATGGTATTCACGCCGTTTTCCAGCCAGGTAGGAATCAGGGAATCAATCATTCCGTCGCAGTCTACAGAAACAATATTTACTCCATATTGCTTTAACAGCTCTGTTGTCTTTTTATAATGAGGTCCCACGTATTCATCGAACACACCCGGTATTACCAGTGGTCCGTTTTTAAAGCAGATATCCTCCCAGTAATGGGCATAGTCAAATTTTGCGCCTGATTCCAGCGCTGTTTTCACCCAGTTGTAAGACAGACCCGCCATGGTATCAATGATTTCTTCATAAAGATCTTCATCATCCATATATAAATAACTTAACTGCTCTACCCCCAGAAGATCTCTCATCCTGCCAAGCAGGGAACCGCAGTGTATTGCAACAGGAACCTCACGCCCGGAAGTATCTCGCAGCGATTTCAGCAGATTTTCATCCACTCGCTCTTTGGACCATTGCAGACGGGGCAGGTAATGCTCTTCCCATGCCCTGCGGTCAGTCATTGAGGTACCGATTTCAGCCGGTATGGAAACCGTACCCGGCTTTTCCAGCACAATCAGCCCCAGTTCATCCCGGATAATTCTGGAGCCATCCGGTCTTTCTTCTATTACCTCCACCTCAAACCTCGGAAATATATCCACCTGACATCCCACGCAGGAATTCCAGTTAAAATCAAATCCGAGTTTTTTCATAACGCTTTTATCTGCCCCGGAATTGTCTCCGAACTTCCGGTAACCTTCTGCTTCCTCTCTGGTGATATGCCCCTCTGCTGCCCATTTGTCCAGTGTTTCCACCCAGTATCCAAAGGATACTACCGGCATACTTTCATAAGGCTGGTAATTTAAAATTGCCATAATATTTTCTCTGTAATTCATTGCCGCCACCCCATCTCTTTTTATAATTCACTTATCAGACACGCTTTAATGCATTTTCCAGGTCTTCCATCAGATTCTCCACTCCTTCTAACCCGCAATGGATTCTGATCAGCCCTCTGTCGTGTTCTGTAAGGTTTAAAAACTTTATTTCCTCTTTTGTTGCCGTATACAGCGGGCAGAGTGCCAGACTTTCAAATCCTCCCCAGGAACAGCCTTTTCCAAATAGTTTTAATTTGTCAATAACTTTTACGGCTTCCTCCGGAGAATCCTTCAGCACAAAACTTAACAGTCCCGTGTGTCCTTTCTGCTGCTTTTCTATCAGCTCCCGCTGCGGATGGGAAGGCAGTCCGGTATAGTATACGCGCTCCACTCTTTCATGCTTCTCCAGATATTCTGCAATTTGCTGTGCCGTCCTGCCATGCTCTGCAATTCTAAGTGCCATGGTACGAAGTCCCCTGGTCGCAAGCCAGGCCTCCATCGGTCCCATATTTGCCCCAAAAAGCTCCCGGATAGTCAGCTGTATTTCTTTCATAAGTTCTTCATCTGCCGATGTGAGAATCCCCCCCATAATATCGCTGTGACCGCCGATATATTTAGTCAGGGTATGCATGACCAGATCAATTCCCAGATCCAGGGGTTTCTGATACAACGGTGTACAGTAAGTATTGTCTATGTATGTCTTAACCCCATGTCTTTTGGCAATTTGAGCAACTCCTGCGATATCTACCACTGTAAACACAAAAGTTGCAGGGCTTTCGATCATGATCAGATCTGTTTTTGGACCAATTGCCTGCTCCAGCTCTTTTAGGCTCTCTCCCGACCAATAGGTAACCGTCATGTTCAGCTTCGGAATCATATATCGGTTTAAAATATTTTTAACCGGTCCGTATACATCCCGCATACAGATAATATGGCTTCCGGCTTTACAGGTTGCCAGAATCGCCGCCGATGTTGCTGCCATTCCGCTTCCAAAAGCCGCCGCCCTGCATCCATGCTCTAATGCAGCAATCTTTTCTTCCAGAATATGTACGGTAGGATTGGAGACCCGTCCGTATTTAAACTCCCCCTTTTTCGAAGCATCACAATTTGCATATTCTTCAAACGTGGGAAATACATGCAGGGAATTCATAAAAACCGGCGGAACTACCGCATTTAAATATTTATCATAATCGTCTCCTAAATGGGTCATGCTTAACAGGTCATCCATCATAACGTCTCCTTCTGGTCAGTCGGATTCACCATGCTGTACAGCTGTATATCCAACTCTATAATTTTCCGATAGATTTTTATTACTTCTTTTACATTTCTGGCACGCATCATCAGAACCATATCCAGATGGTAAGGTATGGTATCTAAAATAGTCTGGTTCGTTTCATTTACCACTCCCTCACACAGATGAAAATACACATCGTTATATTCTCCGAATACATGGATCATGTTTTCCACCAGATTGATCATCTCCTTGTTTCCATAGGATTCTAACAAAATCTTATGAAACAGGTTGTCCAGCTCCTGTGGAAAGATTCCATTATCACACATAATTATCATCTGCTTTGCAATGTGTTCCAATTGATATAATACCTCTTCTGATATCACAGGCGTTATTTTTTTCAGCATATACTCTTCCAGGACGGTTTTGATCTCAAACTGTTCAAAGAAATTTCGTTTCTGGATTTTAAACATCATGGATTTGTCCGAGACTTCGCCGATCACAAAGGAGCCTCTTCCCGCCTCCACACTTAACAGCCCCTGATTTTCCAGCTCACGGATTGCTTCCCGTACCGAAGACCGGCTCACACCCCACATCATAGCTAATTCCCGTTCACTTGGAAGTTTTCCACCGATATCTATTTTATTTTCTGTTATGTACTCGCATATGCTGTCGGCAATTCTTGAATATAACAATCTCGTCGAACCTAATTGTGCGATATTCGTCTTTAATTTAGCCACACTCCATACTCCTTTACTAATTCTATTATGACAATCATAACAATATTTTGCTTAGATTCATTATATAAGAACTGCCAACGCTATTCAACCAAAATTCAAATGAAGAAGGACTATAAGCTGATACTCGTTACTGTTCAGACCGTGCCGTGCACTTGGCTGCACGGGTCGGCGCCAACAAAGTGGCGGCATTCGGGCATCTGCCCCCGCCAAATGCGAATTTAAATGGGCAGATGCTGTTACTGGTGAGCATCCGAAGGGTGTGAACAGTAACTGATACTCACCTGCCCCCAGATCCCTGAAGGCAGCGGTTCTGCTGTCATTTCACGTTCTCTCCAATTATAGACCCTCTCCTGGCGGCAGCGGTTTAATGCTGCGGTAGAATAAGGCCATTCCGGGATAACCGGCTCCGGATAATCTGCTTCCGGATAGTCAGGATCAATCGCTCTGTTGATTAAGAGGTTGGAAACCCGGACTTCCAGCGTGTTGCTTCCCTCATTCAGATATTCTAGGATATCCATTCGATAGGGACGTTTTATCAGTGCGCCTGCTTCCTGCCCATTTACCAAAATACCTGCAGTTTCACCGATATGTTCAAACTGCAATTGCGCCATGCCTGTCTCCTGCATTTTCTCCCAATTTTCTGTTGATAAATAAAACTCTTTCCGGTATATCCCCTCCCCGGAATAGTAACGCAGACTGTCTTCTTTTTCCCAGCTTTGCAGATCTTTATAGTGCTTTTTTAAATGGTTAAATCCGGTACTAAACTCCCAGTCTTTTGACAGATCCAGTAATATTTCCTTTTTATGTTCCTTACGTACCGGAGTCTCATCTTCCATTTCATCTGTAAAAACAAAGATCAGTGACTGGTAAGCATCAAACTCCAGTTCCACTACCGTATCCGTTCCATCTTTCATTTTGCTTACTATACCTTTTTCCAGACCTTCCAGCGGGTCAAATACATAAAAGTTATTCTGCTGCGCTGAAAACCTAACCTTTTCTCTTTTATCTTCCGGGCTGATATTAGACAGAAAATATATGTCTGTGTCTCCGTCTTCCTGATGTACATAACCGATTTCTTCCTTATTATAATAGATCTTTACATCAGGGACTAAATGATGGTTCAGCTCCCCAATCAGTCCGTCGTCATTTTTCTCCGTAACAATGAGCTGTCCTGCCTCCTGCATTTCCTTCATTATATACTGTATCTTCTGTGTATTTTCCTGATACGAAAGTAATCCGCAGGAACGTGTTGGGGCTGGTCCTCTGCAGATGATTTTTTTCCCGCTCTCTGCAAATTCCTGTAGCTTACAGGCGGTCTGCAGGGGGATTCGTTCACACTCCAGAAGCACCATTGCTTCGTAATCGTAATCTCTCCAGTGCTCCGCCACATCGTCATTAATATAGTCGAACCAGAATCCTTCTTTGTGGATTCTGTCCACGGTTTTGGTGGTCATACGCTCTTCCAGTTTCATGCACATATGTATATCCGACAATGGATTTTCTGCCCAGATATCAGACTGAGGCAGATAAACCGCCAGTTTCACTTTCGTCTTCCCCCTGCGCATAAAATCACATACCCGGTTTATGTATACACTCAGCGGTTTGTAATATTTCCACCAGGTGTTCGTATGGTTGATCTGGGAGGAGGCATAAAAAGGCCAGCCCAATTCCTTTTCATTTTCCGGGCTGTATGAATAACCGTGGTTTACAATCTGGTTCATACCGTCTAAAAAAATGCTGTCCGCAGCCGCTTTGATATTTTCAAGGGTAACCACAAACCTGGGAAACCGAAGCCAGGTAAACGACTCATTGGATATAATTTCTTTCCTGTATACATGTCCGGCGGAAGATGCCAGCTTTCGGTGAACCGTATTGACTTCATACCGGTCAAAGGCGGAAAAAGTTTCCCCCTCCGGTATATCGGCTGCACCATATGCCTGCAGGATATCCCCCCAGGTGCCGTGTGCCTGGATTCTGGAAAGGGAACCTTTTTCATGACACCATTGTGTCATCTCCCGGAAAAAGTTCTCAACGGTTAATTCTGCCATGGTCTTCTGAAAATCATACCGGACCAGATCGGTCATTCCCTGAATCTCACCCCAAAGTGCATATACCAGCGGGCGCAGCTCATAGCCTCTTCTTTTTCGGAATTCCCCGTAGATAATATCCGTCCAGTTGTGTCCGAAGACTTCTATGGAGTCACAGAAGAAGGACTGAATCTTCCCTCTTCCCACTGCATTTACAATGGGATCTCCCCCATGTTCAAAAAACAGTCTGGCGGAATCCTTCCGGTTGTGATCAATAATCAGTCCGTCGCCTCCCGGAAGAGGCTTTAATACCGTCTGACGTTTATCACTGGATACCAGCACTACAATTTTATAATTACCATCGGGCACATTTACTTTTTCCAGCTGCTTACCCCAGGGCCATTCAAATAAAGGCTTATCCGTTACTTTATCGGTGATATCCACGATGGACTCCGGCACCATCTGGCTGTCTTCCATGCGTCCCATAATACAGGCTGCCGCTTCCCCATACAGCCTGGTGGTAAAATCATAGGTAAATTCACAGGGTCCTTTTACATCAATGGTATAGGGAATTACCGTAGGCCCGCTTAACTCTGCCGGTACAAAAGGTCCGCCAAAGGGCCAGGATGAGCCAAGGGTAAGGTCAAATTTCATATTTCTTTTATTGGCTTCCTCACATGCAAACCGGATCATTTCAAAAAATCCGGGAGATAGATAAAAATTATTTTTTATGCCGTTCTCTGAATCATCTGCTGCAACCGGGTAGAGGATCTGAAGTTCCACACCACCCATCTCCGCTTCTTTCATAAAATCCAGTTCCCGGATCAATTCTTCCTTTTTCACTGCACATCCGTACCACCACCATCTGGTGCAGCCTCTCGTATCTTCTCTGGGATGCAATACCTGATGTATTACGTCTGTTCTTTTTTTTAACCCCATAATGCCCTCCCTTAAATTATTCTTTAACCGCTCCTGCCGTCATTCCTTCCACGATAAACTTCTGCATGCCGGCAAACATAATCGCCGTTGGCAGAAGTGCCATTACACCACCTGCCATCAAAGCCCCCCACTGTACGCTGTATTTTCCGATCAGGGACTTTAATCCTACCGGAATCGTCCACATATCCGGTGTACTGATAAAAATAGTTCCTGCAATCAGTTCGTTCCATGCTCCGATAAATGCAAATACAAATACAGAAACGATACCCGGGAACATGATGGGAAGTACGATTTTTATCAGAGACTTCATCTTCGTACAGCCGTCAACCCTGGCTGCTTCTTCCAGCGTCACCGGTATTCTTTCGAAAAAGCTTCGCATTGTCACAACACAAAAGGGCACATTTACAATGACATAGTAAATAAATAATCCCACATGGGTATTGATCAGCCCGATCTTAGAAAAGATTAAGTAAAGAGGGATAATAACCAGTATGCCGGGGATCATCTGGGTAACCAGAAAGAACAGCACCATCACGCCTTTTCCTTTGAATTTATATCTCGCCAGGGAATAACCGCCCAATATTGACAGCATGGTTACCACTAAGGCAGATGAAACAGATACAATCATGCTGTTTTGCAGCAGAGAACCATAGTCAAACATCTCGAACAATCCGGTATAATTTTCAGTGGTAAAGGTGTGTGGAAAATAAGTGATATTATGCATGTCGATTATTTCACCATTTGTCTTAAAGGATGTTATGGTCATCCAGTAAATGGGCAGTACCACAAGTGCAAGAAAAAATGCTAATATAAAAAATCTGCCAACGCCTAATGCTTTCCTTTTTCCCGTTCTCTTCATTAAAAATCACCTGCCTTATTGTAATTTGTAACGCGCAGAAAGATCACTGCAAAGACGCCCAGTACCACCATAAGCAATACACCGATTGCTGCTGCGAAACCAAAGTCATAGGTTCCAAATGCTTTGGAATACATATACGCCGGCAGGGTCTGGGATGTATTGGCAGGTCCTCCGTTAGTAATGATCACCACCAGATCAAAGGAATTAAAGATCCAGATGGTTCGAAGCAGGATTGTGGTTATAATGGTTGGTTTTATGTACGGCAGTGTGATTTGGAAATATTTCCTTATTGCCCCGCATCCATCTACATCAGCCGCCTCATAAACGTCAGCCGGTATGGACTGCAGTGCCGCTAAAATCATAATTGCAAAGAATGGAATTCCCATCCAGATCATTGCCATGATAATAACCGCCAGGGATACTCCGGGTGTCCCAAGCCAGGCTATTGATTCCTTAATAATTCCAAGGTTCAGCAGAATATCATTTACCACGCCGTATTCACCATTAAAGGACCAGCGGAACATTAAACCGATTACAAATCCCGAAAAAGCCCATGGAAGAAATACAATTGACTGGTATAAGCCTCTTCCACGAAACTGCTTTTTCAATGCCATCGCCAGAATCATTCCTAACAGAAACTGTCCGGCAACGGAGATTACTACGTAGATCAAGGTATTTTTTACAATCATAAACGTGTCGGTATCATCAAAGAGCTTCTTAAAATTTTCAATTCCATTAAAAGCTGCTTTTCCGGATCCGGTGAGCTTATAATCCTGAAATGCCATAATAAAACTGTTAATCAGGGGATACCCGAACATAACCAGAAGCAAAAGAAATACCGGCAAAATGAACAGGTATGGCTCCAGCTTAGTTCTGGTCCTGTTTCCAATCACAACCCTTTGCCCTGACTTCATATGCATCCGCCAGAAAATGGCAGCACATACAACTACAACTATAACGAGAAATGCTATTAATATTCCCATCTTATCTCCCTTCCGTTCTATCCTTTTGATTCACAAAGGGGACGGTTAAACCGTCCCCTCCCTGCCTTTGAGCGTGCTTGAAAATTATTTTCTGACAGGCTCTACTGTAATGTTCTTGGGCTCTCTATGGTGGAACCTTCATTTGCAGCCAGGTATTCCTTCATTCTCTTTGTCAACTCATTGGATATGTTATTTAACACATCTTCTGCAGACTGTTTGCCCAGCAAGTACTTCTGCATTTCTGCATGGAATGTATCCTGATGTAAATCGGTGTAGTTAAATGGTCCATACATTGGAGGTACCATAAAATCGGGATCGTTTAACTGGTTTAAGAATGCTGCATATGGTCCGTCTTCTCCGTAAGTCGGATCCTTGGAGGCTTCTTTTTTAATGGGAATCAGGCCGCCCATCTTACAATATTCGATATTATTTTCCGGTTTTACAAGGTAGTCCATTAACAGCAGCGCTTCCTCGGGATGTTCCGACTGTGCGGAAATCGTATAGGAATAAGGACTGCTGGAGGTATTCAGAAGCTTATGGTCAACTGTAGATACCGGCATGGGCAGTACGCCCCACTGTTCCGGTTTCATATTGGTTTCACATGCTACGGCTACTTCTGAGTCATTGGAAATGGTTCCGGTTAATCCACCGGTAAAGTTATCCACCATTTCTACGAATCCCCAGTTAATAGAATCTTCCGGTACATAGCCATCTTTGTAAACGGCACACCATTTCTCAAATGCCTCTACACATTCCGGCTTATTTAGCAGGCAGTTTCCTTCTTCATCGTATACATAACCGCCTGTAAAGGTCTGCAAATACGCTAACAACGGGTCGAATGCCCCTCTTGCTCCCCGGAAGGAATTTCCATATCTTTTCTTATCCTTATCGGTCAGCGCCTTGATTAAATCAAAGTATGCATCATAAGTCCAGTCATCCCCCGTAGGGATCTCATATCCTATTTCCTCTACCCAGTCCTTCCGGTAGAAAATTCCTTTTACCATGAAGCCATCGGGAATTGTATAAATGTGGCCATAGTTTTCTTTTTCATTTACCCAGTTGCTTTTACTGATAATATCTACAAATTCGTCCTTATGCTCCTCTGCATAATCATCAATTGGAAGTACCCAGTTGGATTCGGTAAACTGTCCCAGCCACAGGGGATGGGTTGTCATAACATCCGGAAGCTGTCCCGATGTGCCAAGTACCGTCAGTTTATTTGCCGCATCATCCCAGGGAACACTTTCATATGCCACGGTAATTCCGGTTTCGCCTTTGAATTTTTCAAAAACGCCTTCATAATAAGCCTGCCTCTGAGGACTGGGATTTACATCAATAAACCGCAAAGATACATCAGACTTTTTCGTACCCTCTGCAGCCTTACTCTCTCCTTCCCCCTCAGCCTTTACTGCATCCGTGGACTTATCCGTGGTTGTGCCTCCTGTTTTCTGATTCGATCCGCCGCAGCCGGGGATCATTCCCATAACCATAGTTGCCGCTAATAAAACCGCTATCACTCTCTTTTTCATAATCCTTACCTTCTCCTTTTACTTTTTATAAAAATCATGTCCCCAAAACACAATCTTCACTGCTTCACACATCTTCTTTAAACAAACACCCCTCCTTAATTTACTTTTTGCCGTTCTCTCTATTTGGTTTGACTGGTCTGACCAGTTGATATGCATATTATATAATTCAGCCAGTATTTTGTCAATGTAATTTTACATATTTTTACTTTTTTATCTTTCAATTTCTCTTTATTGTTTTTAAATCTGACAACTCAGGAGATACAGTTTCATTTTTTATAAATTCAATTTGTTTATTTGTGTACTTTTCTGCATACAATTTAAGTAATTTTTATAGATAAAAGTACAATAAATTTATCTTATTGACTTTCCCTGTTATCTTCTATATACTGGCAATAACACACTCTTTTTTGCATGTTCTCTAATCTGGATCTTGATACTGGTATGCCGGTACTATTTTGCCTGCGGGCATTTTATCCTGAAAGGAGATACCGATTATGAGCAGCAAATACAAGAACAGCAAGCGCTGTTATCTGATTGATCATCATTCCCCCCAACCACCTGTTGTTACTTTAGACCAACTGAATATTGAAGAATATGAGCGCTTTTTTGATAGGGCGCATATTGATTCCCTTATGGTTTACTGCAAAGACCACTGGGGTGTTACTTATTATGACAGCAAAGTGGAAGGCGCACAGAAACATCAGGGAGTAAAGACTGACTGGATTCAGGAGATCAGCACGGTTTTGAAGAAAAAAGATATTGAATTTATTGCCTATTACTGCATTGAATATGACGAGGGTGCTGCAAGGCGTTTTCCCCAGTGGCGGGCGCGAAAGCCGGATGGCACACCCCTGATCCGGGAAGATGAGTTTGCCAGATGGAGTTTATGCTGTTATCAGACCGGTTACCGGGAATACTGTCTGTCCCAGATGGAGGAAATTGTACAGAATTACAGTCCGGACGCTTTATTTATGGATATATTTGGATCTTCGCTGTGTTATTGTGAAAAATGCAGGGAAAAATTCTACGCTGCTTATGGCTACGCTCTGCCCTCAGAACCGGACAGCATCCGCCTGCATATGTCAGATATCATAAATTTCCTGGATGAAAATTCCAGAGAATTTTTGCTGGACGTGAAACAGCGGCTAAAAGCAGTAGATCCAGGGCTGGCTATTACGGTTAATTTTTCCTGCCATTATCCAAAAACCGTGAGAGATCTGTTAGACTATCAGTTTTCCGAACCTCTTTTAAAGGACAACTGGTATTCTTCAGCCTATGCCCGGGATACTGCTGTCGGACAATATCCCATCCTGGTGCCCGGAGAAGCTTCCCAGGTATATAACTACGATACGGTTTCCCAATATCTGTGTGACTTAAGCTCTATTGCAGCTCAGGGGTGCCGGGTTGGCATGTACAGCGGCTCCCAGCATGCAGACGGTACTCTGGACATGGAAGAGGCAAACCGGCTTGGCACCGTTTACGCCGCACTGGAAGAAATGGAGCCCTATTTAACCTGCCGTACACCGGTGAAATCCATTGGTATCCTGCAAAGTGACCGTTCAAAGTCAGTCAACATGCAGGAACTCAGTGCGGATGCTATTTTGCGTATGAAGCGGCATAATCCTCACTTAAATGCTATTCTGGGAGCCATGCAGCTATGTGAATATGCCAAGATTCCCTATAACATTCTGCCGGAGGGAAGTCTCACCAACTCCCTTCTGAATCAATATGATATGCTTCTGCTGCCGGAAGTCTATGTTATACAGCCGGAGATGGTTTCCATGCTGGAGGATTACGTGGCAGCCGGCGGCTGCCTGATCTCCTCGGGCCAGACAGGGTTATGGAATGCCGATTCCACACTGCGGGAGCAGTCGTCTTTACACCGGCTGTTGGGCTGCGGTCCGGCTAAAATCCATCGGGAATTTGCTTCTAACCGCTGGTCTGCTTACCTGCGCTCTGCTCTATCCCATTCCTTCACCGGACTTCTTTCCTGCACCACCCCTCCGGTAAGCGAATACTTTATGGAGACGGCACCACCTACAAATAAAAAAGGCACGGAGGCTGATTTCCCTGTTTCTAAAATGCTGTATTTTGACCTTCCCTGTGTGGCATGCGATTTTGACCACTGGGTAAACTGGTGGAGCCCTCCCCCCGGTGAACAAACAAATTATCCGGCTCTTCTTCACAGGCATTTTAAGAAGGGGCATGTATTTTATCTGGCATTTGACTTTTTTACGATGGCTGGTACGGAAAAATATAATTACACAAACGATTTGTTTGCCGATCTGCTGGTAATATCCTCCATAAAGCCGCCTCTGCGCCACAGGACAGATACACCAGATATGATCCGGACAGCATTTTTTGAAACGGAAACAGCATATATCATACACCAGATTTCCATGCTGCCCAAACGCTTCCACGGAGATACACCCCCCATTCCGGCAGGGGAGATCCTGTTTCAGAATCCCGTGGCAAGTGCGAAACTGGTGTATCCAGAACAGCAGAGCCTCCCTTTGTCTGAAAATGGAACCTGTGCGGCACTGCCGCCACTTACCCTGCAGCAGATTATATGGTGTGAAAAGAAATAGCTAAAAACAGATGGCACTGCCGTGTAATAGGCAGTGCCATCTGTTTTTTATTCCTGTCTGTTTGTTGATTCACTTGTTTCAATACTAAATTCCCATTTCTTCTTTCACCTGTTTAAAGCATTTCAAAACAAAATCAAGATCTTCCCTGCTATGTGCTGCTGATACCTGGGTACGGATTCTGGCTTTCCCTTTTGGGACTACCGGATAGGAAAAACCAACCACGTATACGCCAAGTTCCAGCATACGCTCTGCTGCCCGAGCCGCAATGACTGCATCGTAGAACATGACAGCTACAATAGGGTGGGTACTCTCTACAATATCAAATCCCAGTTTTTTCATTTCTTCACGGAAATAAGCCGTATTTTTATGCAGCTTTTCTCTGTGTTCCCCCTTCTCCTTTAGCAGCTGGAAAGTCTTAATTGCGCCGCAGGTGATCGCCGGAGCAAGGGTGTTGGAAAATAGATAGGGCCTGCTTTTCTGCCGGAGCAAATCGATAATTTCCTGTCTGGCACTGGTATATCCGCCGCTGGCACCGCCCAGCGCTTTCCCAAGGGTTCCTGTTATGATGTCCACCCTGTCGGAAACTCCGCAGTATTCCGGTGTTCCGGCTCCGGTATCCCCCATAAACCCAACTGCATGGCTGTCATCTACCATAACCAGCGCATCGTACTTATCCGCAAGGTCACAGATGGATTTCAGGTCGGCAATTATGCCATCCATTGAAAATACGCCGTCGGTTGCGATTAATTTAATCCGCATGCCTTCTGCTTCCTTCAGACAGCGCTCCAGATCTGCCATGTCATTATTATTATAACGGAATTTCTTAGCTTTACACAGACGGACGCCGTCAATTATGCTGGCATGATTTAAGCTGTCACTGATGATCGCATCCTGATCGGTCAATAAGGTTTCAAATAAACCACCGTTTGCATCAAAGCAGGAAGAATACAAAATGGTATCATCCATCTGGAGAAATTCGGCAATGGACTTCTCCAGATCCTTGTGAATTCTCTGTGTGCCGCAGATAAAACGCACGGAAGATAACCCGTATCCCCAATTGTCGTAACTGCTTTTTGCAGCCTGGATTATTTCACTGTTATCCGCCAGACCCAGATAATTGTTGGAACACATATTTATAACATTCTTCACCTTATCTGTATCAATATGCCCTTTTTGAGGTGTCATGATCACTCTTTCACTTTTGTATGTACCATCATTTTTTATTTCCTGTAATGTATCCTGAAAAATCTGATATGCTGCTTTCATCTCACATTTCCTCCGTTTCTGCATCAGTCCAGTCCAATACTACTTTTCCGCAATTTCCACTGTTCATGATTTCAAATCCTTTTTCAAATTCCCCAAACTTGAATTTGTGGGTTAAAATTTTATCCAGCTTCAGTCCGCTCTGCAGCATGGACATCATTTTGTACCAGGTTTCAAACATCTCTCTTCCATAGACACCTTTGATATCCAGGCATTTAAATACTACTTTGTTCCAGTCAATTAAAGTCTTGTCACTCTGGATTCCAAGCATTGCGACTCTGCCTCCATTGTACAGATTATCCAGCATCATGTTAAATGCGGAGCCATTTCCGGACATCTCCAGACCGATATCAAAACCCTCACAGATACCAAGATGTTTCATCACTTCCTTGATATCCTCTTTTGCCACGTTTACCGGGTAGACATATTCATCACATATTTCTTTCACCAGATTCAGCCGGTAATCATTGATGTCGGTAATCACAACATGTTTTGCACCTACATGTCTGCACACTGCAGCTGCCATAATACCAATCGGACCTGCTCCTGTAATCAGAACATCCTCGCCTACCAGATTAAAGGTCAGTGCGGTGTGAACCGCATTGCCCAGAGGATCAAAGGAGGAGCACAGTTCTTCCCGGATTCCTTTTTCACATTTCACTACATTCGTTGCAGGAATAACTAAATACTGTGCAAAAGCACCGGAACGATTTACTCCCACTCCCTGCGTCTGTTTGCATAAATGCCATCTGCCTGCTTTGCAGTGCCGGCAGGATCCGCAGACTATGTGCCCTTCTCCCGACACAATATCCCCCAGCTTAAAACCGGTCACTTCATCCCCCAGCTCTGCCACCTCCCCTACAAATTCGTGTCCGATGGTCAGCGGCGGTATAATCGTCTCCTGGGACCATTTATCCCAGTTGTAAATGTGCAGGTCCGTTCCGCAGATGGATGTATAATGAATTTTAATCTTTACATCCGCTCTGCCAACTGACGGTACCTCCACTTTCTTTAAAACAAGCCCCGGCCCCCTGGTTTCTTTTACAAGTGCATACATTTCTTTCTGCATACGTTCCCTCCTAAGAAGATATTTGTCTTTCTACCACGTACATATTTCCAGTTTATGTCTTTCTCTCAAATACAAAATAGCATATTCTGTATAAAAAATCAATAGGATTTTTGAAAAATTAAAATAAAACTTTTTATTCCCCATCGATTGGGATATAATATATTTTTAACAGATATAAAATTGGAGGTAGTATAGATGAAAGCCTATAAGCAAGTGCTCAAAGATGAAATCCCCGCATTCCGCGCCGCTGGCCATGCATTTTTAAATGGTGAAATTACACGGATGGAGTTTAAAGGAAAATCAGGCGGGATGGGCTGTTATGCCCAGAAAGAAAACGGTAAATTTATGATCAGGCTCAGAACCCCTTCCGGAGTAATCAGCCATGAACATTTTAAACTCATTCTGCATTATGCAGATCAATATAAACTTGACAAAATACATCTTACAACCAGACAGGCCATTCAGCTCCATGACCTTTCTCTGGATGACGTTTGTGATATTATGGAAGATGCCATTAACCACGGTCTTTTTACCAGAGGCGGCGGCGGAAATTTTCCTCGCAATGTGGCTCTTTCCCCTCTTGCAGGTGTGGAGAAAGGTGAAGCCTTTGATGTGACACCTTATGCATTGCAGACAGGAAGTTATTTTACCATAAATGCTCCCCACTACCAGCTCCCCCGTAAATTAAAAGCAGCTTTCTCATCCGGTCCCGACGATACCGCCTGCGCAACTTTAACCGATATTGGCTTTATGGCAGTGGAAGACAATCAAAAACCCATGTTCCGCGTTTGGCTGGCAGGCGGTCTGGGCGGCGGTCCGGCAGTGGGAATTCCATACGATGAACTGGTTTCTCCGGAAGATGTGATGTATCACATCGAAGCGATCACACAGCTATTTAAAGCTGAGGGCGATTACCAGAACAAGTCAAAAGCCCGTATCCGCTTTATTCCAAGACGGATGGGTGTGGAAAATTTCCTGAAAACTTATAAGGAATATCTCGCAGAAATAAAAGAAAAAGTAAAATTTGATGAGCTGAAAGCAGAATTGTCCAAAGAAAATTCCTGGGAACCGGAAATTCCCTCCTCCAATATCTGCATTCCTCAAAAACAGCCTGGCTGCTACACCGTGGTTCTTCACCCTCTCTGCGGACAGCTGGAAAAAAATGCGTTGCTGGAATTGGACAGCCTGTTAGAAAAATGCCCGGATGCAGAACTTCGACTGAGCATGAATGAAGAATTATATGTGCGCAATCTGAATAAATCTCATGCCGAAGCATTTATGCAGTTCGCAGAAAGCCAGCTGATGTCTACCAAAATACAAATGAGTGTGAGCTGTGTGGGAACACCTACCTGTCAGATCGGTATCATGCAAAGCCAGACTCTATGTCACGGAATCCTTGCGGAATTGAAAGAAGCTGGCATTCGTGAAGACGTACTTCCATCCGTTCATATCAGCGGCTGTCCCAACAGCTGCTCCAGACACCAGATGGCGCAGATTGGATTCGCCGGCCGAAAGAAACGTGTCAATGACGAAGTAGTCGATGCATTTGAAATCCAGGTAAACGGCAAGATTGGAGCAGATATAACGGAAATGGGTGATATTCTTGGCATCATGGCTGCATCCGCCATCCCGGAATTCATGGCTGCACTGGCTAAAAATCTTCTTACGGAACAGAAGACTTTTACTGAATTTTATGAGTCAGACCGGGAGGCATTTATGGAATTGGCTGGGAGATATTTTATTTAATTAATTTAGATCCTGAAAATTTAACGTTGCAGTATTTGCGCCGGGCGGCACTAGTTATGCCCCAAAATATGGAGCTTACGGATAAATAAAATTACCCGTAAGCTCCATATTTTTCATAGTAAATTGAAAAATAATCACATAGTAGATATTTAAATTTTGATTACACCCTTTACAATATCCGCCTTATTTTCCACACTCTGCTCCAGCGCATCTGCGATATCATCCAGGTCAAAAATATTGGTAACGATGTCTTTGATTTTTATCTTGCCCTGTGCCACGGCATCAATTGCCATAGGATATATATTACGATATCGGAAGACAGTCTTAAAGGTCAGCTCTTTGTCTAATGCCGTACTAACGGGCAAGGTCAGCTTACCGGAAGCACTGTAGCCAACCAGAACAATGGTGGAACCTTTTTTTGCCATCCCGATCAACTGTGTCGTTGTAATCTCAGTTCCTGCTGTTTCAATGGATAAATCACAACCGGCGCCATTGCTTAATTCCATGATTTTAGCAACGGCATCTTCCTCTCTGCCGTTTATGATTCCATCTGCACCTAATTCCAACGCCTTTTGCAGCCTCTTTTCCATTACGTCTACTACGTACACTCTGGAAACTCCCATTGCTTTCAACGCCATCATACTGACCAGTCCAATGCAGCCCGCTCCGGTAACTACCGCGGTCTGTCCAATCCCGGCACCTCCCTGTATCGCTGCATGCATTCCTACTGCCAGCGGTTCAATCAGGGCAGCCTCCATCGTACTCATATTATCGGGAATCGGAAAACAGAGTCCGGCATCATGTGCAACATATTCCTGAAAAACCCCATCCACGGGAGGTGTCGCAAAGAATACCACATCCTTACAGAGATTATATCTGCCGCTCTTGCAAAACTCACAGTTACTGCAGGTCTTACCAGGTTCCAGCGCAACACGATCCCCAATCTTTAAATTCCTTACATTGCTTCCGGTCTCTACGACAATTCCACCTGCTTCATGCCCCAGCACAAACGGCGGTTCTACAACAAAGTTCCCGATTCTTCCTGCTTCGTAATAATGCAGATCAGAACCACAGATTCCTACATACTCTACCTTAACCAATACCTCATTTTCTGCGGGCACAGGAATCGGACGGTTTGTTAATTCCACTTTACGGATCCCTGTCATAACTGCTGTTTTCATTATACCTTCCATCTTATATCCTCCCCGGGACTTGTTTCGAATTCATTCTATTGATCTGAAGACAAGCTCCCAAACCTAAACTAAAAAGCTTCCTTCACTTGTTTTGCTAATTGATCTACATCTTCTTTTGATACGATAAAGAATTGGTTCCCATTTATTTCAGCCAGATAATAATCATCATTATAAGGTTTAAAAGCTACGGTTATATCAGGTGCGTTTTCCATATTTCTCTGAAAATCAATCTGTAATACCGGCGATTTCTCTTTTCCTTCAGCTACATTTTCACCTTCCGGCTCGCCCTTAACGATGACTCCCATCAATGCCTGATACAGCGTGGAAAATGCTTTTTCATCCACTTCTTTTTTATCAAAAGCATACTTTTTCTGCACAGCATTCACATCTATCACATGTGTGTTTTCACCTATATTAATTTCTACGGTATCCACCGTTTTATAGTCCACAAGACAGCAGATTTTTAATATATAGTCATAGGGATTAACCATCAGAACAGGATCTGCGGCACTGGAAGAAATCTTATAAATCGTTTCAAATCCTTCAATCTGAGCATAATAATTGCCCTGACCATCTTTTTTGCCAAACTTAATCAGACATGTAGTGTCGGGATCGGCATCTGCAGTGTCCGCCTCTGATTTCATATCATAGTAGTCTATTGCTATACTGGCTGACGGGTCTGACAGACCTGTGTCTTCCCCCTCTTTTATCTCAATGGCGCTGCCAAATTTCCACGCCGCAAGAGCATTATATAAGTTGAACATTTCTTCTGTATCCACCATTACCAGTGATTGATATGGTGTACTAATATCCCAATACGCAAAATTGCTTTTATAATCCTGTGGAGCATAGGTAATTTCAAATACATCCTGTCCACCCACCGCAATCGCAACACGTCTGACTTCATTTGCGGTAAACTCCGGCTTTTCTGTTCTGATTAGTTCCTTTTTCGCTGCAGGTGCTTCCGATTCCATCGCTAGTTCTTTTGATTCCGTCACTGACACTTCCGATTCCGTCACTGATCCTTCTGCTTCCATCGCTGGTGCTTTTGCAGTCACGGACTGCCCTTCATTTTTACTGACCGCCGAAGTTTGTGATTCCTTTAATCCATTCGACCTGCCGCATCCAAATGTACTCACAACCGCCAATGTCGTTAATAATGCGATACCCACGTGTTTTCTCATTTTATACCTCTTTTCTGCTCTGGAGCGTGTTTGAAAATTCATTCCTGCCATCTGCACGCCCCACTTTGCGGCAGATTTGCCCCGAATTCAGGTTACATAGCCCGCTATGCGCCCTTCATCCGGGACAAATCTGCCACAAAGTGTGACGCACAGCTGCCAGAAAGCAATATTAAAACACGCTCTGGATCCTGTCAGAAACTACAGCCTTATCAGTAATTCTACTGGTGAGCTGTGCATCAGCTGTATACTTCTGCGGTCTGGCTGGGAAATTCCCGCATATAGAGTAAACTCATCGCTGTCCAGGACTCTTCTGCCCTCTTCATCTATTGCTTCCAAAGCCGATGCCTGGACCTTCAGTGTTGTTTTTACCGTTTCTTCTGCTCCCAGTGCCACACGCTTAAATGCACACAGGCTATAATTTTTAACAGCCAGCGCAGATTTCGTATCTTTGATATATAGCTGAACTACCTCTTCTACCGCAGTGCCTCCCCGGTTTGTGAGGGTTACTTCCACTTCAAAGCCCTGCTCTTTCTTTGGCATAATGGTAAATCCGGCCTCTTCCACTTCCACATTTCCATAAGTGAGTCCGTATCCAAATGGATACAGTGCATCTTCTTCCATATACCGGTAGGTTCTGTTCTCCATACTGTAATCTTCGAATCCCGGCATATGTTCCAGATTCCGATAGAATGTTACCGGAAGTTTCCCGGATGGGGATATTTTTCCGAATAGCAGGTCTGCAATTGCTTCTCCCCCGCCTGCACCAGGATACCATGCCTGCAGAATTGCATCTGCATGTTCATCCGCATAGCTTAAATCAATTGCACTTCCAGCCAGCATCACCACAATTGTCGGTTTACCGATTTCCAGTACTTTTTCTATCAATTCCATCTGCACAGCCGGAAGCTTCAGATCCTCCTTATCTCCGGAACCCACATGATTCCCCTGATCCATCTCTTCCCCTTCCAGCGTTTCATCCAGACCGACTGCCAATATTACCACATCACTGTGTTCGGCAACAATCTGAGCTTCTGATATTCTATCCTGATCCCATGCCAGCCCTTCCACTTTACGGTTCCAGAGGCCGCTGCCTTCGGAATACAGAACGCGGATATCATCACCTGCTTCATCCTGAATGCCTTCTAATACCGTAATGTATCTGGATGCCGTACCATGATAATTTCCAATCAGTGCCACCCGGCTGTCAGCATTTGGTCCAATTACGCCAATTGTATTTATCTCGCTCTTCTTAAGGGGCAGCACGCCGTTATTCTTTAATAAAACAGCGCTTTTTCTGGCTGCATCTCTGGCAAGCTGTATATGTTCTTTACATTCCACAACTTCATATGGAATATCGTCATATTCACATCCATCAAATAATCCCAGGAGAAATCTGGTTGTAAACAAACGCTCTGCAGCCTGTGTTATATCCTCTTCTGTCACCAGAGCTGCCTGATAAGCCTTTAAAATATGCAGGTATGTATTTCCGCAATTCACATCACATCCTGCTTTCAGCGCCATTGCTGCTGATTCTTTTGCATCCTGAGTAATTCTGTGATTTTCATGAAAATCCTTTATTGCCCAGCAATCTGATACGAAATGTCCCTGGAATCCCCACTGGTCTCTTAAGATATCGCGTATTAAAGTGTTGCTTCCGCAGCAGGGTTCTCCATTTGTCCGGTTATAAGCTCCCATCACAGACTCTACCTCTGCTTCTTTCACAAGTGCTTCAAATGCAGGAAGATAAGTTTCTGCCATATCCTTTTTACTCGCCACTGCATTAAATTCATGGCGCAATGCTTCCGGTCCGCTGTGTACAGCATAGTGTTTTGCACAGGCTGCTGTTTTCATTACCTCTTTGTCACCCTGCAGCCCTTCTACAAACGCAACGCCCAGGCGGCTGGTCAGATATGGATCTTCTCCATAGGTTTCATGTCCCCTTCCCCATCTGGGATCCCGGAAAATATTCACATTGGGAGACCAGAAAGTAAGACCTTTATATATATCCCGATCCCCTTTCCCGGAATATGCATTATATTTCGCACGTCCCTCTGTGGCAATGGTATCCGCAATTTTTTTCATCATCTCATCGTCAAACATGGCTGCCATACCGATTGCCTGGGGAAAGCTGGTTGCTGTTCCTGCTCTGGCTACACCATGAAGTGCTTCATTCCACCAGTTATACGCCGGAACGCCTAATCTGTTAATTGGCGGCGCATCGTATTTTAACTGTGAGGCTTTTTCTTCCAGTGTCATCTGTGCTACCAGTTCTTTTGCTTTCTTTTTTGCTTCTTCCCTGTTTCTCATAAATATCCTCCAACTTTATCACATATTTTCTGCTTCAACAATCTGAAATTCCACGCATAGAAGATCCTCTGCCGCCGATGATTTTCCAATATAAGCAGCATAATCGGAAACCTCCACGATCCATGTTCTTTCTTCTGTATTATAATATGCCAGTTCTTTTGCTGCAATCAGAATAGAGACTCGTTTTGTTTCCCGGGGTGCGTCAGCAGCTGGTCAATAGGATCAATTTGAATATATTCTCCCATATAGTTCTCCCTCTGCGTCTTCACACTCATAAGATTTTAAGTTAGTAACACTATAACACAGGGGAAAATTGAAAAACATTAAATAAAATGACCATTATCTATAAAATATTATCCTGTTTCATTATTTCCTCCTCCTATGTAGTGGAATTATCGTGGGATTCATATGCTTCTAATGCTGCTTCCGCTTCAACGTCTGTCATGTGATACTTGTCTTTGATTTTTGCTTTTATCTCGCCCGGGGATAAATAAAATTCCTGACAGATTGCAATCATAATCCTCACGGCTTCCTCTTTCGTTTTTTGAACTCCAATTTCCATACCTTTACGCTGTCCAAGCTCCATTCCCTCAGCAAAACTATCTCTTTTTTCATTCTCTATGTGCCAGTCTTCATCATATTCCGTTAAAATCATTTGCTTCACCTCTCCCTGATTCTTTTTCAGTATGTCCGCCAGAATTCCCTCTGCAATGCACTCAGCAACTGCTCTGTCCGCTGCATCTTCCAATGACATTTCCGTCAGGTATGCTCGCATTTTCGATACAAAACAGGCATACTCCATTAATTTTCTGCACTTTTCCATCAGCTCCCTGTTGTGGCCCAGATTAATGTTCAGCATCACTACTTTACATTCCAGACTTGCCTGTGCCTTTTTCTGATGGTTGAAAAAGGCATCCGATAAATATAATTCCCTTCTGTCAGGTTCTTCCTGCATACCATTATAAAATACGATATATTGTGGAAGCGGAATCTTAACCAGTGTACTTTTGTAAATGTCCTGCCCGTTCTCCGCCAGAAATCCCTGAAGCAGTTCTGCAAAGTAAAACAGTCCTCTCAGAGGCATATTCGGATTAAAAGTGGCCTGATGTTCATAGAGATTCAGCATATTACCAATCAAAAAAGATACATCATTTTTCATCCTCATATATACCACATCATCCAGTGTATTAATCTGAAGCCCCGTTTCATCCTGATAATCGGTGTGATTAATTGCATTATACAATTGCAGCAAATCCTTTTTTTCCTGAAATACTAACCGGAACAGACGATCCTTATACTTTCTGTTGATCCGGTATTTCCCCCATAAATGCTGCTTTTTATGGGGCCTATCCTTATTTTTTAAGTCCCTCATTCTACTGCCTCCATATCTTTATATATTTTCCGGCAGAAAACAGGCACCTCAAAAACACTGCACTCAAACTTCAATCATGATGTAACACCCCGCTTACAAATAACTGTTTTTAAATATTAAATGCATATACCTGGAGTGTGTTAATTAGGATAATGGAATATTGTACGGAATCGTACTGTTAGGAATCCCTGGAATTTATATATCAGAATCTTAGAAATGGTGCGGCTTTCTGCCGCTGGTAAGTTTATTATAGCAAAGGTACGGTTTATACGCAAGCAATTTTTCAGGAATTTCTTCAGAGAATGGAACCCCCATTCCATTCTCCCTTTTATGTTCTTATACCCGCACATTCTCCCTATACTTCGTAGGGGAAACCCCGGCATGTTTTTTAAATGCCAGAGAAAAGTAGTTCGTATCCCGGTACCCAACCAGCATGGCAATCTTTCCCGTCTTCATATTCGATGTTTCCAGTAAGAATTTTGCCTTTTCAATCCTTTTTCGTACAATATACTCGTTGCACCCTTCCCCGCAGACCTTTTTAAACAGCCGTGAAAAATAATTGGGCGTAATATAGAGGTCAGCTGCTATATTTGCCACAGACAGCTCTTCCCCCAGATACTGATCTATATATTTCTTTGCCTTTGAGACGATCTCGTGGATGTTTAACTCTTCCCTGCTGAACAACTGTACGATATAATTCTGGGTAATCTCGCAGGCTTCCTCCCGCTGGGCATGGAGCAGGGACTGGAGAAGCGCATTAATTTTACTGTCCGTTGCTTCCCCCGAATCGCTGATATAGGAAAAATACAGTACGGATGCAATCTCAAAGCAGCATCTGCGCACATAGGCACTGGATAAATTGTAGGACTCTGTCGCCTTACAAAAGGTCTGAAATGCCTTTAATACATAATCCGAGTTTCCCACATTTGCCGTCATGACATTTTTCAACTCCATGTAAATCTGCTGGAACATAGAAACTCTGCTCTGGGCATTATAGGACTGAATAATCTCGTGAATATTTTCTTTTTCATGCTCCAGCAGATATTTTGCATCGTTATAGGAGACATAGAGGTTTTTAAATCCCTCTACACTGCTTCCAATCACAGCCTTTGGCATACTGTTGAATTCATCTTTTAAAATATGGTTCAGCTGTTCTACCCGCTCCACCGTTTCATCCGCCTGTTCCCCGGAAAAATACGCCAGTATAATTTTCCCATCGTCATCCATGAAGGTAATGCCTTCTTCCCTTGCATCTACCATGCCAATGCAGATATTTTTAATGGACATGGCACGGAAATTTTCTGAAATATCCTTATTGTCTGCGTACAGGGTCGGCACCAGTATTACAACCTGTAATTTCTGATTCTCTGCATAGCGGTTTTCCAACAGAAGATTCTGAAATCCGATCCAGTCTGACAGACGGTTATGTACCAGATCCCGCATATATTCCTCCAGCTGCATCTGGGCTGATGCCCCCTGGGTTCGCTGCATGCGGCTGGCAAGCTTCTTCTCCTGATTCTTCTGATCCAGATACTCCACCTGGTCTTTCATCAGCTGAGTCAGAAGATCCTCATCTATGGGCTTTAGTAAAAAGTCCACAACCTGCATCCTCAGGCATTCCCTTGCATAATCAAAGCTGTCATAGCCGGTGAGCACCACAATACGCATATCGCTCTTTATGGCTTTTACCTGTTCAATGAGCTGCAGACCGGTCATCTCCGTCATCTGAATATCTGTGATCATCACATCGGGCATATGCTCTTCTATCAACTTCAATGCCTCATTTCCCGAGGCGGCAGCGAATACTTCCTGGAACCCGATGGCATTCCAGGGAATTATATTTTTAATTCCCATCCGAATAATCTTTTCGTCATCTACAATCAACACTTTATACATTCAAAGTACCCCCTTGTACTGTATTTCCTGCTCCAGAGGCAGGCGTATCCGCACTGTGACGCCCCCCTGCTCATTACAGCTGTAGCGCAGTCCGTACCCCTCACCATACAGAATTTCAATTCGTTTATTCACATTTCTCACCCCATATCCAAAGGATTCATCATACTGAGAAATAGAAGCATTCATTTCATCAATCTGCTCCGGTGTCATGCCGGTTCCGCTGTCCGCCAGAATAATTATGATATCCTCCCCCTCCTGCTGCGCCCGGATTGTGACCTTTCCTTTTTTACCTTCCTTTATCTTCAGCCCATGATAAATAGAGTTTTCGATTAACGGCTGAAGGGTCATTTTGGGTATCTTTACCTTAAAATACACTTCCTCAACAGCAATATCGCTTTGGATGATATGGTCATAGCGGATATTCTGGATGGTCAGATAACTTTTGATATGTTCCAGTTCCTGGGATAGCTGAATAATATCTTTTCCTTTACTCAGACAGATCCGGTAATAACTTGCCAGGGCTTTTACCATGGTGGAGCTTTCCAGATCTCCGTTGGCAAGGGTCTGCCAGTGAATACAATCCAGCGTATTATACAGAAAATGCGGCTGTATCTGAGACTGCAGTGCATTAAAACGAATCTGCTCCATCTGATGCTGCTCTACCTTTACCTGTTCCATTAGCTCCACAATACGGTCCATCATCTCATTAAATCCATGGGATAATTTCTGGAAGTCCTCTCCCATTTTTTCTTCCTTAATGCGGGTGTCAAATTTCCCCTCGGATACGCTGTCCATCTTGCTGATCACCTTATCCAGGGGCTGATATGCCTTGTGGACGATCCGGCTGCTCTGCACCAAAACAATTGCCACTAAAAACAGTATCACGATGGAGAGCATCGCCATTGTCATGATGCTGTCCTTGTAAAGTTCAAATTCCGGAATCACCATTACCATATAAAAATCCCAGATACCCAGTCTTTTATAGAGGTATAGTTTCCCCGACACTTTAAAATTTCCCTCCGTACCTGTGAGAAGATTCTTATAATCCACCTCATCCATGACGGAATCCGGTTCGGATGATGTCACCACATTTCCTTCCAGCCCCACAAGACAGGTGATGGAATCAATTTTCCGGTTAGCTTTACTGCCGATCTGAATCAGGGTTGTTTCATTAATATTCATGCACAGAAGACCCAGCTTTTTTCCTACATAGCTGGTATCATAGATGGGCTGATAAATATTGAGGGTATACCTGCTGCCCCTGAAATATGCATTGTTATAGGTATACTTCATTCCTCCATACCCTGCAAAGCTGCTGCTGTCATAATCCTCCTGGTAGGTTTCCAGAAAGCCTGTGACAGCCAGTCCATTATCCCCTTTATACAGATAGCTGCCGTTACCCGATACCACCCCCAGGAAATTTAAATTCGACTGCAGGTTTTTCACATTTGACAGCGTATTGGTGGCCTTGTTGGTATTCTCAACCTGTGCCAGGGCAGCCTGTGCTTTTTCCTCGCCGCTTGGTGCACTGTTTTTGTCTGTGTTACCGCCGGAGGCATGATTTGATTTTAAATATGCCTGTATATTTTTATCCATGACAATTGACCAGGCGATTGCTTTGTAGTTATTTAAGCCATTCTGATAATTCTCCGCCAGGGTATTAATCTGTTCCATGGCAAGTGCCATCGTCTTTTCACGGACGGATTTTACAGAAGATATTGTGGAAATGATCAAAATGCACATCGTACTGACGACAACCGCCATAGACAGGAAAAATTTCATCTTTTTGTCAAAATTCATGCGTTCAAAATACATTCTCAAATTTTTAAACATCGCACCTCCTGCTTATTCTTTTAAAGTACACAAACGATTCCACCCCAGGGCGTGTTTGAAAATTGTTTTCCAACACGCTCCAGAGGTGAAACCGTCTTATGATTTTTATGAAATTACTCAGCCTTTGACCGCTCCCGCTGTCATTCCTTTTACCAGCTTATCCTGGAAGAAAATAAACATGATAATCATCGGCAATACCGTAAGTGTCAAAACCGCCATGATCATCGGCGTATTCATTGAATACTGTCCCTGGAATTCCCAGACTGCCAGGGGCAGGGTTCTGTTCTGTGTAGACTGGGTCAGGGTATAGGCAAAGCTGAACTCATTCCACATATTAACCCCATTGTAAATTGCCAGGGTTGACAGGCCGGGTTTTGCCAGGGGCAGGATCATTTTAAAAAACATTTTGTATTTATTACATCCGTCTATTTCCGCTGATTCCTCAATCTCTCTTGGTATCCCCTGCATAAAACTGGTGAGAATAAAAACCGAAATAGGAACTGCAAATGCCACATATGGTCCGATCAGCGCCCAGATGCTGTCATACAGCCCGGTGCTCTGGGACATCTTGAACACCGGAATCAAAGTAATATGTATGGGAATGGACATACACGCCACAATCAATGCATAAAGGGGATTCGCCAGTTTAAACTTAAATCTCGCCAGCGGATACGAGGCACAGGCAGAGATAAACAGCAATGTCGTCAGGGAAACCGCCAGTACAATCACACTGTTCCCAAAGAACTTCCAGAAATTACCCGCAAATACTGCCTGGTAATTCGCCATATTAAACGAATCCGGCAAGCTGAAAATACCTTTTACCAGCATTTCAAATTTCTCTTTGAAGGAATTCAAAACCATAAACACAAATGGCATGAATGAAATGATCAGATAAAATACGGCAAAAATTAAGGCAATAACCCAGCAAACCACACTTTTCAATTTTGATTTTTTATATTGATCCATGAATTACGCCTCCTTTTTTCCATTTAATATTTTCATTGTAATAAGCGATACCAGTGTAATCAGGATAAACATTCCCCCTGCCACTGCTGAGCCATATCCCATATTGAAGGTCTTGAATGATTGTTTATACATATAGGTAGCCATTAACTCCGTGGAAGTACCGGGACCGCCGCCGGTCATTACATAAATCAAATCAAAATATTTCAGAGAACCTACCATAGACAGAATTGCCGCACTTTTCATGGATGGCACTAATAAAGGAAGTGCTATTTTCCAAAAATACTGCCCTCTTGTTGCCCCGTCAATACGGGCAGCTTCAAATACATCATAGGGGACATTGGTGAATGCAGCCATAAAATATACCATATAGAACGGTGTAAACTGCCAGCAGATAACCCCGATAACCGTCAATAACGCCGTCTGGGGATTACCCAGAAGGTCAATGTTGCCGCCTCCGAATACCTTGGAGATTGTACTGATGATCCCGCCGTTTGTCGCCAGGGCATAAGAAAAAAGGAAACCAATCGCTACTGATGACATTAACAGAGGAATGAACCAGAGTACTTTAAATAAATTCATTTTCTTTCCGCCAAAATCCAGAAATGTTGCCAAAGCCAGACCGATAGGAATCTGAATCACAATAGAAAGGATCATAATCTCAATATTATTTCGAAAGGCAATCCAAAAGCTGCTGTCTTTTATCAAAGTCGACCAGTTTCCCAGTCCAATAAAAGATTTGCCGGAGGAGATCCCATTCCATTTATAAAGACTGGTGTTAAACGTATCCAAAATGGGATAAAAAATAAATATGATCAGTAAAATTATTACCGGTGCCAGAAATATGGCTGCTGCCTTTCTGGTAGCTCTTTGTCTTTGTTTCAGCAGGGAAACCTCTTTACCATCCATCGAATAACCTCCTTTTTTTGAAAGGAGGACTCTATCGCGTTTTTGAGTCCCCCTGATTTCTGCTGTTATTTGTCGGCCAGATAACTCTGCATTGCTTCCTGAAGCTTCTTATTCGCTTCATCCGGGGTCATGGTAAGTCCGAAGATCTCCTGGCAGGTATCTTTATGCACTTCTGCTACTGCAGGCGGGAGGTACTGGTCATACCACAGCTGTGTGGAAGATGCGTCATTTGCTGCTGTCAGAATATCTTTTGCAACCGGGTCTGTGATCAGGGATTCCACACCTTTAACCGGCGGGATCTTGCCCTTGTCAACCATTAGCTTCGTTGCCTCATCATCGTAATAATGTTCCGCACATTCAAAAGCTGCTTTTAACTTGTCATCGGTACAGTTAAAGGAAATAAACTGATCACCGATTGTTCCGATCTGAATCGATGCATCCGCCTCAGAACCGTCTACTGCCGGGAATGAGAACCAGCCGATCTTTTCATAAAATTCCTTGCTGTCATTCTGGAAATTGCCGGTATACCAGGAACCGCATAATAACATTCCCGCCGACTCCTGATACATGAGCTGTCTTGCCTGTCCGTCATCTTCGCTTAAACTGTTCACGCCTTCCGGGAAGTAACCTTTCTTCACCCAGTCCTGGATCTTGTCACCTGCATATTTAAAGCACTCATCTTCAAATGAACCTGTGCCGTCCGCAGCCTTGTTGAATGGCTCCAGTCCGCCGTAACGGGTTGCCAGACTCATGAAATACATGGAACCTGTCCATTTGGAAGCATTTGCAAGGGCAAATGGGGTGATCCCGTTTTCCACAAACGTATCGCAGACTTTTTCCAGCTCCGAAACCGTCTTCGGTACTTCCAGGTTATATTTCTCAAACATTTCTTTATTATAGAAAATACCGGAAATCGATACATTTAAGACAGGAACAGCGTAAATATGATCCTTGTAGGTAGATTGTGCCACTGCTGCATCCATTGCCTTTTCTTCCACTTTACTGCCTTTAAACAGATCATCGATTGGCTGGCCGTATCCGGAATCAATATATTCATACATTGGACCGCCTGACCAGCTGGTATACATATCCGGACATTCCCCGGAGCTCATGGCGATAACCAGTTTTTCTTTGTAAGTATCATTCTGGGTTGGAACAGAAGTAACCGTATAACCGGACTGAGTCTCAGAATTAAATTTATCCACCGCATACTGCATAATTGATTTATCCGGGTCTTCCGTACCGATATTCCAGAAAATAATCTCTTTGCTGCCGTTATCCGAACCTGCATCTGCCGCTTTCGTTTCACCTGCATCCCCGGCATCTCCGGTGGCTGCATCTGTTCCTGCGGTATCCGCTGCTGCCTGTGTTCCCCCGTCTGTTGTTCTCGCCCCTGATTTCCCGGAACCGCTGCAACCGGCACATAAGCCCGCCGTGATAACTGCTGCCATTGACAATGATACAAATGCTCTCCATCTCTTTTTCATTGTGTATCCTCCTTTTTCTTTACAAATTCCCGGTGGTTTATACTTTATTCCTTTTGGACTACCAGGATTGTTTTACGGTAAATACATATTATCACATGATACGTATAAGCGAAATTTAATAAAATGTCTGAAATATATAATTTTCTTACTTGTTGGCGGCGCGCGGGCATTCACCAGCAGAAGCGGAACCTTTCATCTCATATAATTATAAAAGAAATTACAGAAACAAAAAAAGAGAAAAAACAGATTCTTCTGTCTTTTCTCTTCCTAATTTTATATATTTATAACCGAGCGGCACTAGTTAAAACCGCTCCTTCGGCCCCTGATCCGGCCATTCCGTTTTCACACATTTCAGGATCATTGCAGATGTCCTGGACATGCTGACAGTTACGCTGCCCCTGCAGATATCATATACCAGCGGCTCCTTCGTATACCCATGCTCATCCGTCAGGATCAGGCGGATCAGCCGGTCTGAATTTGCGATATCTGCCTGCCACACAGGAATGGAAAATTCCTGCTGCCCATCGCTATTGTTAAATACTACGATAATCTGCTCGTCTGCCGAAAATCTGCCATAGCTCAGGCAATGGCGCCTGCTGTCTAAAAACTTCAAGGAACCATGGGTGAGCACCTTATTTTCCTTATGGATCTGTATCATTTCCTTATGGTAACGGATCAATTCCAGATCTTCCTGGCCCCAGGGATAAGTTCTTCTGTTATCCGGGTCCGTGAATCCGCAGACACCCGCTTCATCTCCATAATAGATGGTAGGCGCTCCGGGCCAGGTCATCTGCATAATTACGGCTTCACGCAGCACTGCCTTGTTAATAAAGTTCTCAGCGGCCTCATATCCCAGATTCGCCACACGGCCTACACAGTGGTTGGTACGGGTCAGGAAACGGGAATGGTCGTGGTTTGACAGCTCATTCATGGCGACCTGCAGGGATGGCGCCAGGAAATTGGACATATGGTGGGTCATGGCTCCAACAAAGTTTTCATGGTTTCCCAGCATATCTTCACGGTATTCATCGCTGTGCTTTTCCATTCCGGTAAAGAACCAGGTCATAGGTTCCATAAAAGCATCGTAATTCATGACCGTATCCCACTCATCCCCTTTGAGCCACATTCCAGCGTCTCCATAGTGTTCCGCCAGAATCAGCGCATCGGGATTGGCTTTCTTCACAACCTTGCGGAACTCCTTCCAGAATTTGTGGTTGTATTCATTGCTGAATCCCAGATCTGCCGCCACATCCAGGCGCCATCCGTCCGCATTATAGGGAGGAGAAACCCATTTACCCGCAATTCGCATTATATATTCATATAACTTCTCAGATTCTTCATATGCCAGCTTAGGCAGGGTATCGTGTCCCCACCAGCCGTCATAATAAGCATTGTAAGGCCACTCATGTTCATTGTTAAACTTAAAAAAGCTCCGGTAAGGACTGTCTTTATCAATATAAGCCCCTTTTTCATACCCCGGCTGATTCTCATAGATCCGTTCCCGATCCAGCCATTTATTAAAGGAACCGCAGTGGTTGAACACACCATCCAGAATAATCCTCATACCCCGGCTGTGCACTTCCTCTACCAGCTTTGCAAAAAACGCATTGCTGGCCTCCAGGTTCTCTTTGTCTGTCACCCTCTTGATATATTTTGTTGCATGGGCGTTATCCTTATCCCAGGGTTCCAGCGCCTGACCACCGTCACTTACAATTTTTCCATAGTGGGGATCAATATAATCGTAATCCTGTATGTCATATTTATGATTGGACGGAGAAACAAATACGGGATTGAAATAGATAACTTCCACGCCCAGATCCTGCAAATAATCCAGCTTATCCATGACTCCCTGCAGGTCCCCGCCGTAAAACTCCCGGATTCCCATATATGCAGGCCGCTTATTCCAGTCTTTCACACCGGAAGCATAATCTCCGATATAGAAATACTCTCTGTCCTCCACATCATTGCTCTTATCCCCGTTATAAAAACGGTCCACCATGATCTGATACATCACTGCGCCTTTTGCCCAGTCCGGGGTCTTAAATCCAGGTACCAGCGCAAATGCATAGTACTCCTGTAAATTCCTGGATACGCCCCTTTTATTATAAAAGCACCGGAACTTTCCGGTCTGTATTTCAAAGTAATAGTGTATTGGATTCTCTCCTACGGTAATTTCAATTTTATAATAGTCGAAATCCCCCCGGCTCTCCTCAAACTGCATCAAAAGCCTGTCTGCGCCACTGATAAAAAACACGGCGTCCACATTATTTTTCGCCGTTCGAAAGCGAATTGTTACCGTCTCATGGGGTTCCGGCTCCATTGGCATGACGTAATTCTCTGTTTCATCACTGAATAATGCTTCCATATTAAAAACAGGCCGCATCCGCATTACATACTGCCATGATCTCTGTATCCGTTCCAATTGGTTAATGTCCATGATAACACTCCTTAATCATATCCTGATTCCATTTTATATCATTCCTACAGTTACTACAAGCCTTATTTACTTTCAGCCGGGCGCGTGCTTGAAAAATGATTTCTAGATGCGCCATGAGTTTACAAACACGCTCCAAAACAGTAAAAAAGACAGCCATTAATCTGCTGTCTTTTTTGGAGAAGGTATTTCTTCTTATGGGGTGTAGCAAAAACTATATAATGTATTGGGGGGGGGGTTTTACGATGATAAGTATATCATTATTGTCCAAATAAGTGTGCACAAACTTCACAAATTTGCTTACTTATTTTTGTGCACTTTTCACTAAAACAGTGCTTCGAACTCTTCCCTACCAATTTTTTCTTTCTCAATTAACAGTTTTGCACACTTGTGAAGCACTTCCATATGCTCCTCAATCATAGAACGCGCCTTTGTATGGGCATCGTCAATAATCCTCTTCACCTCTTCATCGATGGTAGTTGCAATATGTTCACTAAAGCCTCTGGTATGTGCCAGATCTCTGCCGATAAACACTTCATCGTCATCACTTCCATAGTGGATCAGTCCCACACGGTCAGACATTCCAAACTGGGTTACCATGGCCTTGGCAAGCTTGGTTGCCTGTTTGATATCCTGGGAAGCACCTGTTGTAATATCTCCCAGTACCAGTTCCTCTGCCACCCGTCCGCCCAGATCAACGATAATATTCTGAAGCATCTGTCCTTTGGTATTGAACATCTCATCCTTTTCCGGCAAAGGCATAGTATAGCCTGCCGCACCGGTTCCGGTCGGTATAATCGATATTGTATGCACCGGTCCCACATCCGGGAGCAGATGGAATAAAATTGCATGCCCCGCTTCGTGGTAAGCCGTAATTTTCTTTTCTTTTTCTGAGATAATGCGGCTTTTCTTTTCCGCACCGATCCCCACCTTGATAAATGCACGGTTAATATCCGCCTGTTTGATATATCCTCTGCTGTCCTTTGCCGCATAAATAGCCGCTTCATTCAGCAGATTCTCTAAGTCAGCTCCGGTAAATCCCGCAGTCGTCTGTGCAATGGTTTCCAGATTCACATCATCTCCAAGAGGTTTTCCATTTGCATGGACTTTCAAGATTTCTTCCCTGCCTTTGATGTCCGGTTTACCAACACCTACTTTACGGTCAAATCTACCCGGTCTTAAAATTGCCGGATCCAGTATATCCACACGGTTGGTGGCGGACATGACAATAATTCCTTCATTGACTCCAAAGCCGTCCATTTCCACTAACAGCTGGTTTAACGTCTGTTCACGTTCATCGTGACCGCCGCCCATTCCGGTTCCCCTTCTTCTGGCTACCGCATCAATCTCATCGATGAACACAATACAGGGCGCGTTTTTCTTCGCCTCTCCAAACAGGTCACGGACACGGGATGCACCCACACCTACAAACATTTCCACAAAGTCAGAACCGGAAATACTGAAAAACGGCACGCCTGCCTCGCCAGCCACTGCTTTTGCAAGGAGGGTTTTACCGGTTCCCGGAGGACCCACCAGCAGCACACCTTTTGGTATTCTGGCACCCACCTGAAGATATTTTTTAGGTTCCTTTAAGAAATCTACAATTTCCTGCAGGTCTTCTTTTTCCTCCTGCAGTCCTGCCACCTCTTTAAATGTAACCCGTTTGCTGTCCGGGGTGGTAAGGGTAGCCCGGCTCTTGCCAAAGTTCATCATCTTATTATTCCCGCCTGATGCCTGACGATTCATCATACTAAATAAGAAAATCATCATAACGCCCATCAGCAGCACCGGAAATATAGTCGTCATAAACATACTCTCTTTTGGAATATCAAATAAAACCGTTGGAACATCCTTTTCTGTCAGCTGTACCTGTGCCTCCTTTACGTCTGACACATTCAGCTTCTTGGTTGTTCCGTCTTTTAAATATACATATAACTGTCCGGTTGGCACCTGGCTGTTCTGGTGAATCTCTACCTTCACCACATTACCGCTGTCAAGCGCAGCCGAATATTCCTGGAGGCTGTATGTCTCCTGCATGGATAATCCGCCCCTCAGCATCATAAATGCCGCAACTACGAGCACTGCAATTATAATGTAGATGCCCCAATTTCTTGAACTCTTATTCAATGCCTTAAATCTCCTCTCTGTCAATCTGGTACAGCATTGCAAAAACGAAGTGTATGGCTTGATTATTTGTGCAATGATGTACTTTACAACATCACGTAAGCCTCTGTGGCATTACAGCTCCACAACCCCAATATATGGGAGATTACGGTACTTCTGCGCATAATCAAGACCAAATCCCACTACAAACTCATCCGGGATATTGAATCCTACGTAATCCACTTTTACATCTGTGACACGGCGTTCCGGTTTATCAAGCAGTGTACAGATTTTCATACTGTTTGGTTTTCTCTCTTTCAGGATCTCTGCCAGACGGCTTAATGTCCTGCCGGAGTCAATAATATCTTCGATAATGATAATATCCTGGTCTTCCACAGATTCATCCAGATCTTTTTTGATCCTGACTTCTCCGCTGGACTCTGTCCCTGCACCGTAGCTTCCAACGGACAGGAAATCCATTGTTACCGGCACCGTGATTCTCTTAGCCAGTTCACAGGTAAAAAATACACTTCCCTTTAACACACAGATTAAATGCACTTTCTTTCCGGCATATTCCACACTGATCTTCTCGCCCAGTTCTCTTACTCTTTTGTTTACCTCTTCTTCCGGTATCAACACACGGATCTTATCTTCCATTACTTTGCCTCCTGCTTCACTTGTATCTTTAATATTATTTTTGTATCTTTTGTAACTTTATATGCCTCACTGATGCGATATCCCACAATCCACATGATATGGGAACCATCCGCCAGAAGTAAGATCCGGTCTCTCTCATCCTGTGGAATCTTCTCATCAATAAAATAAGACTTTAATTTCTTTTTACCGCCCTCCCGGTTTGTAATAAAATAATCCCCGCTCCGGCGGCTGCGTAAAGAAACTGCATTGTATATTTTATCATAATCCAGCCATTTCGTATATGGTTTTTCTTCAATAATTTGGTTTTCATATATTTCTCTGGAAAAAGTTACCCGTTTTCCCTTCCAAATGTATGTCCCGGGCACCTGAATCTGCAATTCATAATCCGTGCCCCCTGTGTCCGCCTTTTCCCCAGGGTCTGCTTCCTCACGGAAAATGCTGATCTGCCCCGGAAGACGTTTGGCAGTATACCCGCCCGGCAGCTGAATCCTTCTCCCCGGCTGAAGATCCGGCAGCTTCATGAGGTTATCAATATGGATACTGCCGATATCCCGCAGCCCGCAGCCCATTTCTTTTAAACAAAGTCGGAAAATATATTCTTGTATGACCTCCGGCTTTTTGGCAAAATTATCTGTGTCGATAACGGCTCTTCCCTCCGAAATGCAGGTGCAGTCTTTCGCCTCCCGCCGGGACGCGTCTTCCATATAATCCTCAATCTTCTGCAAATGCCGCCCCGTTTCCGCTATATGCGCAGTTGCCGCTCCATTCAATTCCTTTTCCAGATAAGGAAGAACATGCAGGCGCAGCTTATTTCTGGTATAATCGTCGGACAGATTGGTACTATCTGTCCGGTACGGAATCTTCCGCTCCCTCAGATATGCTTCTATTTCTGATCTGGATGTGCCTAAAAGCGGACGTATAATGCAGTCCCGTACCGGTCTGGTTCCGCACAGTCCCTTAAGACCGCTTCCCCGCACCAGGTTCCACAGAATAGTCTCCGCCTGGTCATTTGCATGATGCGCTACCGCAATCTTATTCCCGCCGAAACGTTCCATAACATCTGCAAATGCCTCATATCTCGCCTCTCTGCCTGCCTCTTCCACGGATATTTTTTTATCCCGTGCGGCTTTTACCACATCTGCCGGATATAAATAAAAAGGAATCCCTTTCTCTTTGCAGAGGTTATCCACAAAGTCAGCATCATCCAGGCTGTCCTGTCCACGTATTCCATGTTCAATGTGGACAACCTTTATAGAAAAAGGAATCCTCTCCCTTAGTTCCAGCAGCACAAAAAGCAGGCATACCGAATCAGCTCCTCCGGATACGCCCACTATAATACTGTCATTTTCTTCAATCATTTTATATTTTTGGATATATTGGAACACTTTCTGCATGCGTCTCCCCCTGAATAGCACAAGCTGCCCCGCGCTATTCCTTAATTAGTAAGAATACTTCCGGCTATATAACTACTAATATAAAGAATACTTATGGAAAATGCAAGCATCAATTACTTTTTCCAGACTCCCCCCACCAGGACCGTCATGTCATCCATTGCCCTGCAATTCTGATAAATAAGTACTCTTTCCAGAAGTGCTTTGGCAAATTCCCTGGCATTGGTTGTCTGAATCTCCATAATCAGCTCCTTCATCACCTCTTCCGCATTTTTGGGCGGCAGCGCATCCAGCACGCCGTCAGATATCATGATTATAAAATCTCCTGAAGTTAACTTTTTACTGGTACAGTCAAAATCCACCGTCTGAAACATCCCCACGGGAAGGCTTGTACTTGTAACAGCCTCAACCCAGTTGTTCCGCTTGAAGAAAGTGGTGGACGCACCGATTTTCATAAGCTCACAGCTTCCGTTGTAAAGGTCGATGGCGCACAGGTCAATGGTGGAAAACATCTGCATTCCCCCCTGCAGCACCAGTGCTGAATTGATCATCCTCACCGCGGTTTCCTTATTGAATCCCGCATCCAGGAATTGTTCCAGCAGCTCAATCACTTTTTCACTCTCTTTGCATGCACCGATACCGGAACCCATACCGTCAGACAGGCTCATAATCATCTGTCCGTTATCTCTGCTCAGGAATCCGAAATTGTCCCCGGAAATCATTTCCCCATCCCTGGTCACCCTTGCCACGCCATTTAAGACACTGAATTTGGTATCCGATACAAAAAGTACCGTACTGTACTCCCGATTTATCATCATCCGGGAATCTTTAGCCGGTACCATAGGGCTTTTACAAATCTCGCTGAGCACAATGCCGATTTCCTTCGTAGAGACACATCTGCCTTTCATAGACCGCATGGTCATAAATATCTGCTGCCTGTCCTGATCCTGGGGAAGCACCCACAGATCCTTGATCACCACGAACCGCAGCCTCAAGCGCATCTTCACCTTTTCTCTGAAATCCTCATCCACGTTCTTCACGTCGTAGACATTATCTGATATCTTACGTACAATATCTGCAGTTTCATGGAGCTGCTCCGCGACAGCCGACCTGTTTTCCAAAAGGCGGTTGCTCCACAGCAGGTTCAGCTTGGCCCTTGAAAATACCTGTACCATTTCTTCCAGAAAAGTTCTGCCGTGAATGCAGTACTCAATGAATTCTACCTGCTTGTCCGCACTGATCTCTTCCCCTTCTTCCTCAATGGCGGAAAGGATGTCATAGACTCTGCGGTAGGTATTGTAATGTTCCTTCTCCCAGCAGTTGCTGCACATGGCACACTGGCTGCATATCCGGTCCTGTACTTCATGAAAAATTTCTTTCACATCACCCTGTGACAGACGTTCCTTCTGACAAGGCATACTGTGAAATGTATTTGCAAGATCCTGAAAAGAATCCGCTATTTTCCCAATCATTTCCTTACCCGGTCCATTCACAAACTCTGTCGCCGGTTCGCCTTTTTCTTTTTCTCTCACGAGCAGCTTTAACAAATCCCATAGTATCCACAAGACACTTACTACGAGAACAGCTATGATGAAATCCCCCATGTTCTTAACCTCCCTGAAATTCTGCTCTTAAGGTGGTATTATAGACCGGGGTTTGAAAAATATTTGTCAAAAACAAGGATCAAAAACAAGGAATCTTTTGACAAAATATGCGCTGTACGCCGAGCCGTATACACAAAAAAGGCACTATGGATCATCCATAATGCCTGATTTCAGTAGCGGAAGGGAGATTTGAACTCTCGACACCACGGGTATGAACCGTGTGCTCTAGCCAACTGAGCTATTCCGCCACAACGATACCCATTATATCGACTTCTTTCCCGTTTGTCAACTGATTTTTGGAAATTTTTATAATTTTCGTGTAAATTCGTTAAATACGTCCATAAGACTCAATTCAAAGATTCCCCTTCTATTCATCTTCTTTGAAAAGTATCTCATCTTTGTATACTAATCCCAGCTTGTCCCTGGCTACCTTTTCTGCATATTCTTTCGTCTGCATATAAGCTTTCATGTCTTCAATATCCTTCGAACGCTGCTCCTCTGCCTCTAACTGAGTCTGGAGCTGTGCCTCCTGTGCTGTATATATTGCATTTTTCTGCTTTATAGTATTACTTTGAACAAACAGTGTCACCAAAAGAACAAGCACCACCGCTGAGATGCAAACCATACCCCGGCGGTTGCTGCCTCTATCTCTTCTTTTTTTGCGCATATGACCCTTCCTTACTAATTTTTCCCCATTTTTTTCTACGTAATCTTATTTTACCCGCTTTTTTTCCAGATTTCAATGTTTTTACCAAATTCTTTCTTAAGAATTTTTTAAGTTTCGAAATAGGTCGGAATATGAAGCTGAATGCTGTCGAAACCCAGTGAAATATGAAATTTAATGCGGTGGATACCCCCTTGACAATGTAACCGCTCACGCTTTCGTGATATAAAATGACACCCAGCAAAATTCCGGCGATGGCAAATCCGCGAATTGCTCCATTATTTTTTTCATAGATCATACAAAAAATGACGAAAGCGGTCACACACCAATAGAGAAAATCTTCTAATCCGGTAAGTATTGTTCCGTGTTTGAAGACCCTTCTTAAGATCCTCAGCAAATCATATGCAAATACCAGTAAAACCCCTGTGGCAACCGAAGTCAGAAAGAACCATGTTTCGTTTTGAATTACTTCACTCATAAGCGCCTACTTGAACAGCCTTCCAAGCAGAGAATCCCCCTGTTTCTTGGAATGTCCGTTTTCGGAATAAATCAGACTGTCTATCTTTCCTTCGATGTCTACTTCCCCTTTTTCCAGTGTTAACCGGTTCACATGCAGCTCTTTCCCTTTTATCTGTAAAGTTCCAAGATCCGTTTCTAAAACCACCTCATTTTCATCAAAAGAAAGCACATCCGATACCCCACTGATGGTTCCTGTCTTTCTTCCACTCATGGTTACCTTATGTGCTCTTACAATCTGTTTTTCATCCATAGAATCACCCCGCCTGGCAATATCTCTTTTTAATATATTAGCCAAAACGGGGTTTTATACATCTTTTTCAGATGCTTTTCTATTTAATTTTTTATGCCTGAAATCGTTAGGCAAATTCGGTCAGGAACTCCTTATGGAGCTTACATCGGTCTACAAATAACGGTACAGTTCCTTCGCTTCATCCTTTTTCACTGTTTCCTGGACATCCAGTACCTCCACTTTGACAGCCTTCGTGCCAAACTGAATTTCAATGACATCCCCTTCCTTTACATTTGCGGAAGCTTTTGCCACTTTTTCATTGATGAGTACTCTTCCCCCATCGCAGGCTTCATTCGCAACCGTTCTGCGCTTGATCAGCCTGGATACTTTTAAAAATTTATCTAGTCTCATAATTACACCTCCCGCATACCTTAGAGAGGTCTGCGGTATACCCTTTCTACTGGAATATATCAAGCAAAAAGGGGAACCGAAGTCCCCCTAATCTTATCTTTTCTGAATTATTCGTTGATCAAATCCTTTAATGCTTTTCCTGCTTTGAACTTAGGTGCTTTCGATGCATTAATTGTCATTGTTTCGCCGGTCTGAGGATTTCTTCCTTCTCTAGCTGCTCTTTCAGACACTTCAAATGTACCAAAGCCAACTAACTGGATCTTTTCACCTTTCTTTAATTCTTCAGCAACAACATCCGTAAATGCTTTTAATGCCTTTTCCGCATCTTTTTTGGATAATTCTGTCTTTTCAGCAATTGCTGCAACTAATTCTGTTTTGTTCATGGAATAATTCCTCCTCTGATTTCTCTTATTGTTCTATACAGAATATATTTATATTTTCGAACTCTATAACTCGCCTTGCAAGTAAGTCCTTATGTCTATTTATAAACTCTCGTACAGATTTTGTCAAGGAATTTCCGCTATTTATTGGCGTTTTCATCAAGAATTAAGAATTTATTCACAACAAATATTGTGCCATTTCCGCTTTCGCTTTTGTCAAGGCTCTTTTTTGAATTTCTTCTGTTTCTATTGATTTTCCTTGTTTTTCCAATTTTTTAATATCTTCCCATTTTACAAGGACTTCCGCCGAAGTTCCGGCATTTTCACTTGCAAATACATGCGGGTGGCGGCGGATCATTTTCTCTCCTGCACGCTGAATAACATCTTCTATGGAAAATAATCCCTCTTCCGATGCAATCTGGGTATGTAATACCACCTGCAGCAGCAAATCCCCCAGTTCTTCACAGAGGTTTTCACTGTCGCCTGTGCCATTATAGATATCAATCGCCGCAAGCACCTCTGCTGACTCATTAATCAGGCAGGTCTTCAGGCTTTCATGGGTTTGTTCCCGATCCCAGGGACAGCCATCCTTGCCCCGCAGACGGGCAATAATACGGCAATAGTCCTCAAAACTGTACTGCTTGTCCATCTTAGAGCATCTCCTGGATCATCGCCAGTACTTTTTCACCCAGCGCTGCTGACTTCGTGTCTGCATCTTCCAGGGATGTTCCTTTTACACCATAGTAGAATTTTACTTTTGGTTCCGTTCCGGACGGTCTTACACAGAGCCATGCATCGTCATTTAAATCGTAATAGAGAACGTTGGAACCCGGCAGACCTGTAGGAGTAACTTCCCCTGTTTCCATATTTTTAATGGTATCTTTTTTGTAATCTCTTGCAGAAAGCACTTTGTAATCCCCAATCTTTGAAGGCGGATCATTACGCAGGGTCTCTAAAATCTCCTGAATCTTGGCAAGCCCTTCGATGCCTTTTAAGGTAATGGACTTAATATCATCTTTGTAATAGCCGTATTTCTCATACATATCAATCATAGCATCCCAGAGAGTCTTACCCTGGCTCTTGTAATATGCTGCAGCCTCACACAGCGCCATAGTCGCAACAATAGCATCTTTATCTCTGGCATGAGTTCCGATGAGGCAGCCATAGCTCTCTTCAAATCCAAACAGATAGGTACCTTTTTGGCTGTTTTCAAATCCAAGGATCTGCTGTCCGATAAATTTGAATCCGGTAAGCACTTCGATAAATTTAACACCGTAAGCCTTTGCAATTGCAGCTGCCATATTGGTTGTAACAATGGTACTGATCAGAGCGCCATCCTCCGGAAGTCCTCTTTCGGCTGCTCTCTGACCAATTTCATAGTCTGCCAGGAGGCATCCGGACATGTTGCCGGTAAGCGTAATATATTCACCTGTCTTGTCATCTTTTACGTAAACGCCCAGACGGTCAGCATCCGGATCGGTAGCCAGAACCAGATCTGCATCCACCTCTTTGGCAAGCTTTAATCCCAGTTCAAATGCCTCTTTTGCTTCCGGATTCGGATAGCTTACTGTGGGGAATTCCCCATCCGGCAGTTCCTGCTCTTTTACCACATATACATTTTCAAAACCAAGCTCTTTTAATACTCTTCTCGCCGGAATATTTCCGGTTCCGTGAAGAGGGCTGTATACAATTTTCAGATTCTTCTGTTCCGCTTTAATGGCATCCCAGTGGATAACCTGGCTTTTCAGTTCTTCCATATAAGCATCGTCAATATCTTGTCCGATTACGATATAAAGTCCTGCAGCTTTTGCAGCTTCTTTGTCCATGGTTTTCACGGTACTGTAATCCGTAACCTTCTTTACCTCGTCCATGATACCGGTATCGTGAGGCGGTGTAATCTGCGCGCCGTCTTCCCAGTATACCTTATAACCGTTATACTCCGGCGGATTGTGGCTGGCTGTAATATTAATACCCGCGATGCAGGAAAGTTTACGAACTGCATAGGAAAGCTCCGGCGTCGGCCTTAAGGATTCAAAAACATAAGCCTTAATTCCGTTTGCAGCAAGGCAAAGTGCTGCTTCATCTGCAAACTCCGGAGACATTCTCCTGGAATCGTATGCAATCGCAACACCTTTTTCTTTGCCGCCAACGCTTGCTATGTAGTTAGCCAGACCCTGTGTAGCCTTCCGTACTGTATATACGTTCATTCTGTTCGTTCCGGCACCTATAATACCACGAAGTCCGGCTGTTCCGAACTCGAGATCTGCATAAAAACGCTCTTTTATTTCATTTTCATCATTTGCAATCCCTTTTAATTCCTCTTTCGTGGCTTCATCAAAGTATGGATTGCTCAGCCATCCTTCGTAAATACTCTTATAATCCATTGTACTACCTCCTGCCTAAGTTTATAATATACAGACGCTTTTCCACGTTAACGGTTGAAAATTGTCTCTGGGTACATTATATAATAGAAACAGGAAAAAAGGAATAATTATTCAAGTATTTTTAAGAAACAATTTCGCTGATCCTGCTGATTCATCAGGATATCCAGCTTTTCGACATTTTTCTGCGGGATCCATGCTTTATTCATGTTGTAGTACTGGTTTGCAAGTTTCCAGAACTTCTCGGGATAATACAGCCGGAGCATCAGATGCTCCATTTCCATATCTGAAATCCGCCTGACACTTCCGTATTCCCCCAGCATTTTCATTCCCAGGGCAATATTCCAATCCTGTTTTTCAAGGATTTTCCGCAGGAATTGATACAGATCTGATATGGGGATATCGTAGCGGCACTTATCAAAATTCGTAGTTGCCACACCATCACGTCCAATTAATATCTGATGCTGATTGTAGCTGCCATGTATTAACTGACCCTTTTTGAGAGACTCCTGACGCAGTTTCTCATAAGAAGATTCCTTAATGCGCCGGACAGAATCCTCAGCCTGTTCAAAAAATACCGGAAAGCTTTCCAAAAATTTGGATTCAAAAGCATTTTTACCTCTTCTGCTGCGCATAAAGGCACGTACCTTTTTTAACTCCTGATTATGGCGTTCCAGCTCCGCTGCCAGGTCACCGCCCTGGTATACCATGTCCTCATCCGTTCCCTCCATGCGCATTACCTTATGAATCATTGCCAGGTTCTTAATGGCAATTGCAATATCTTCTTCATTTTTTGTGTCGCATTCTTTTCCTTCAAACCAATCCTTAACGACATACCCATTCTCATCTCTGTCATAAGAAACCAGGTTTCCCTCCATATTTTCCAATATGTAGTCTACATTTGAAACACCGTTCTCCTTCAGCAAAGCCAGGACCTTATTCTGGAAGGCAAGTCTTTTTGCCGAACCGGAAAACTCCGTTAAGAGCTTCTTTCCCTTATCTGTCTCACAGATATAGGAGCCACGGCCTCTCCTGGTAGCGGCCACCTTTAAGTCATACTGTTCTAATACTTTTAAACCTCTGTCGTTCACTCCAATCCCCCCAATCCCTTACTCCCTCTATCATATGCGGGGGTATTCTAAAATATGAAGGAGTGAATCTTAAAAAAACGCACACTAATATTTCAGGGCGATTTTTAGCAATTCTTCTTTATTATTTTTCTCAGGGTCTTCCAGAACAATCTCCAGAAGTTGCCCAAGGCATGTCCCAAGCTCTTTCCCCGGTTTCATTCCCGCCTGGATCAGATCTCTTCCGGTAACCGCCAGATCCTTTAAGGACAGGCACTGTTTTTCTTCCAGTATCCTATGATAAAGTTCCTCAATGCACTTAAGGTCATTCAGTTTTTCTTCCTGCTGATAAGTGCTCTGTGCCAGGACATCCGCTCTTTGTACCTCTAACAGCTTTGGAAATAGATCCTCCCCGATTTTATAAATCGCTTTTCTGACGCTCCTCGCATTGGTCCCGGGGTGATAGTCGTGATATTTTACCAGTTTTTCCACCTGGTATAGCGTTTCATTATCCAATTTCAGCCGTTTCAGCAGATCTTTCGCCATCTGGCTGCTCACTTCTGCATGTACGTAAAAATGATCGGTTCCGGACTCATCCGTAGTTCTCGTTTCCGCTTTGCCAAAATCATGGCACAATACGCTAAGACGCAGAACCTTATCTGCCCGCACCTCCTGCAAAGCCTTCAGGGTATGTTCCCCCACGTTTAAGATATGATGGGGATTATTCTGAGGGGTTTCCATCATGCGGTCAAATTCCGGAAGGATTACTGCAGTAATCCCAGCCTCATAGGCAAGGCGCAGAGTCTCCGGGTGAGGGGACACGATGAGCTTTAACAGCTCCGTCTGAATCCGCTCTGCGCTGATATGGCTTAGATGAGGTGCCAGCCTGCGTATTGCCAAAAACGTCTCCTCTTCAATCTGAAATCCCAGCTGCGCCGCAAAACGCACTGCACGCAGAATCCGAAGTGCATCTTCACTAAACCTTTCCTCCGGATTTCCCACACAGCGGATTATGCCCTGCTTGAGATCTGCCACACCGTCAAATTCGTCTACCAGTCCCCGTTTTTCACTATAAGCCATGGCATTAATGGTAAAATCACGGCGCTTTAAGTCTTCCGTCAGATTGGAAGTAAAGCAGACTTCTCTTGGATGCCTGCTGTCCTCATATTCGCCGTCAATCCGGTACGTGGTTACTTCAAACCCTTCCCGGTCTAATAAGACCGTCACCGTTCCGTGCTGAATTCCCGTATCCACCGTTCTCTTAAAGAGCGCTTTTACCTGCTCCGGTTTCGCAGAAGTGGTGATATCCCAGTCATCCGGAATACGAAAAAGGAGAGCGTCTCTGACGCACCCCCCTACAGCGAAACCTTCATATCCATTTTCTTCTAATTTTTCTATAATTGTTTTCACCTGTTCAGGCAGTGTAATCTTCATAGCGTACCTCCAAACTGATCTAGGAGCGTGTTTGAAAATATATTCCTGAAATCTGCACGCCCCGGATGCCAAAACACATTTTATCTCAGCATAAAAAATAGTAATACGATGATACCAAGTACGATCCGGTACCAGCCAAATACCTTAAAGTCATTTTTCTTGATATAGCTGAGCAGGAACTTAATAACGATAATGGAAGATACAAACGCAACCACCATACCTACTAATAAAATAGCGAGTTCCGCTCCTGTAAAATTGAATCCGAATTTTATGATTTTCAAAAGGCTGGCTCCTGCCATTACCGGTATAGCCAGGAAAAATGTAAATTCTGCCGCTACGGTTCTGGACAGTCCAACCAGGATACCCCCCAGAATCGTTGCTCCGGAACGGGATGTACCGGGAAAAATTGCTGCGATCAGCTGGAATATACCTATCCAGATCGCAGTTGTATAAGTAATCTCTGCGAGAGAATTAATCTTTGGGCTTATGTGTTTGTTCCTGTTTTCAATTACAATAAACAAGATACCAAATACAATTAAAGCAATGGCTACTGTCTGATAATTGTAAAACCATTCATCGAACTGCTCTTCAAACAGAAGTCCCACAACCGCTGCGGGCACACATGCCACTAAAATTTTAAACCACATTACAAAGGTATCTTTTTTAATAAAATATTGTTCTTTTGTTGAGAAGGGCCAGATTTTATTCCAGAATAGTACGACTACTGCCAGAATGGCGCCTAACTGAATTACCACAAGAAACATTGACAAAAACTCTTTGGAAACATTCAGTTTCACAAGTTCATCCAGAATGATCATGTGTCCGGTACTGCTGATTGGAAGCCACTCCGTGATTCCTTCCACAATTCCAAACAACACCGCTTTTAAAATTTCTACTATATCCATAATCCTCTCCTTTGCTTTCAGAGCTAATATTGAGTTCTATCCATCTGTCCGCCAGGAAAGTTTAAACAGTCGAAAGAGCCTGTTTCAAAGCTTCCATGTATCAATCTGCCAGCCGGACGACGAACGTTGATAGTATAACATAATTTATGAGCCTGCGTCCTTATAAAATTCTTATTTTTTACTGATTCTTCCATTCTTAAATAAAAGTAAGATAATCTTACGTATGGAACGTTTCGTATCTTTGTCCAGATGCTTAAAGGTACTCAGCATCGCCAGGGTGCTTTTATACCATTCTTCTGTAAGCTCAATTAAGGTAGCCGCTTCCGCACCCTTTATGATCTCAAACAATGAATTCACAAATACCTGTCTCTGATCAGATGGAATATCACAGATCCATTTATTAAAAGCTTCGTCTTTGTAAAGGGAGGTCTTATAAATTTCTTCCGCATATTCAAAATCACCATTTTTGATCACCCAGGTAAAGGGGTCATGCTGCAGAGCTCCGGTTCCGGTGCTCTTAACTACTTTGTAGTCAATTTGATTCTGGAACATCATTCCTACAAAGGATTTCTCCGGGACAATTTTCTGTATCCGGTCTGCAACAGCCAGATATCCCTCTTCCTTATAAACATCATCCCGAAAACCCGGACCGTCAAAGCAGTCTATTTTAAAAATCCGGTTCTGTATTTCCTCCCGGCACTCCATCCCGGCATACATTGCCACATTTCCGCCCTTGGAATGGCCTCCCAGTACAATTTTCCCTTTCCACAGATCCCCCGCCTTTTCCAGATAACGAAGCGCCGCCACCTGTGTGGGAATGGGACTCATAAATGCCATATTAAAATCTTCCTTCCAACCCACGATGGACTCATCCGTCCCCCGGTATGCAATATATATCCAGTCTCCCATAAAAAAGGTAACCGCTGAAAACTGCATTTCCATATCTTCATCCAGAATATCCATAAAATAATTCATAGAAATATCCCGGAACCTGGGACTGTTGTAAAGGGCTACATAAAAAGCCCGGTACTGCTCTTCAAATCTGGTGTCCCCATACAGGTGTTCATACTGGGGATGTCTGCGCAGGCTTTTGATGAAGACAGGCCGCTTCCCCTCTTCTAAGCCTCCCACAATTGTATCCAGTTTAAAATAGGATAGCTGGCATAATATTAAACTGTCAACCAGGTTAAATTCTTTTTCCTGAAAAGTCAGATGACCATACTCTTTCAAATAACTAATTGTATTATCCTTAATATTCATTTTGCCTGCTCCCTTCTCCAAAATATCTGTGTAACAACAAGTTGAGCTTCTGGTAATTATCCCGTTGTAGTGATTCTATCGTTGTTTTTAAAACAACAAGTTGATCAGCCCTAAAATAAATCCAATCAGCGCTCCGAGATTTACAATTGCATTCAGTTCTTTTTTCATAATGGACATCAGCAGTTCTTCTACTTCCAGTACGTCCATTTCATTGATTTTCTCCTGGACAATGCCGGAAATATTAATATTTTCCATCATATCTCCCAGTTTTTCTTCCACCAGGTTTTCATATGCTTCTACCGCATAAGCTCTGACCGGGACATCGGATTCCTTTACCATGGTAACCATTCTGCCAATCGTGACTTCATTTACCTTTTTGGCAATCGGCTCCCGGAAATTCTCCAGCATTTTTTCATTAACCATCATAGCCAGAAAACTGCCCTGCACCGATTCCAGTATTCCTTTGATTACCTCTCCTGCCACACTGCTGCCAATCTCATCTGAAATCTGCCCCAGCTGCATCTCATTTTCGCTTTGTACCTCAATGATCCCCTCCAGGGCATCTCCCACTTTCTCTTTGATGCTGTCAGAGAGCAGTACTCCTTCCATAGTCTCCTTGGTCAGCAGCTGTTTTCCCACTGCCGCCCCTATGGCTTTCGCCAGGCGTTCCTTTCCTTTTGGAATAATTCCTGGTGTAAAGGGAAGGGTAAACTTTCCTATTTTAACCGGATGCAGCGGACGAAACATCATCTTAACTGCAATATAATTTGTACAATACCCAATCACCGCCCCAATCACGGGCCCTGCTATCATTCGTATTTCAAACATTTTATAACCCTCTCTTCTATATAAATTATGTACCAAAAAAATTATTTCAACACTTTTCTTTCATCCTAAATTATATCTGAAATAAAGTCAAGGGTGATCTTATCTCGATATATATAGCACACCCTATTACCGGTTTTTCGCCAAGCCGGGAATTCACACAAAATTTATTTTTAATGCAACAATCCTCTATTTATATTACACTATATCTATGAACTACATGTAGAACAACAGAACCCGCAGCCGCGGCTCTGTGGAAAAGGGGTGAGGTTATGGCAGATTTTGCCGAACTGGCATCAAAAGCGAAGCTTGGCCAAGCAGATGCCTTTGCACAGTTATATGAATTAGTATATCAGGATTTATACCGGTTTGCTCTGTATACATTAAAGAATGGTCATGACGCAGAGGATGTGGTCAGCGATACGATAATGGATGCATATTTGGAAATAGGCTCCCTGAGGGATGCAGGAGCATTCAAAGCGTGGATATTTCGCATTCTTGCAAATAAGTGCAGGAAGCGTTTGAAACAGTACATACAGAAAACAGCTGAGTTGCCCGAAGATTTTGCCGGCAGTGAGCGGGATGTCTGTGAGGATATGGACGTGCGCAGAGCATTTGCAGCCCTGAACGATGAAGAACGTCTCATTCTGGCCCTGAATTTATTTGGCGGTTACAGCAGCTGGGAGATTGGCAATACACTTTTGTTAAGTCCAGGCACGGTACGTTCCAAACAAAGCCGGGCACTGAAGAAAATGGAAAACTTGCTTACCCGATAACCAAACGAAAGGAGTGTCTTATTATGGATGAAAAAGACCTTTTAAATAGAATTAAAAAATCAGCAGATTCGGTGCAGCCGCCGAAATCGCTGAATCCGGATCAGATCCAAGACCGGCTGGAACATGTTACTCCTCCTCTGGATGCCGGAAAGAAGAAGAAATTCCCGATTTACCGGATCGGCGCTGCGGCGGCTGTCATACTGATTGCTCTGGTTTGTGTATGGACCGTAAACCGCATCCCAAGCCAGCCTCAAAATGAAATGGCCGCAGGCTCTAAAGAAAGTTTAACAGAAGCTGCTGAACTTGAAAACAGCCCGGCTCCCTCTGATGATACCGACAATGAAGCTGTCATTACTGCACCCCAGTCCTCACCGGACGGAAAAGTAATTCCTGTCAGGAATTACGATGTCCTCTACAATACTTTGGCTGAGCATTTTCCGGAACAGGCGAATGGCGTAACAAGCGAAGCAAAAGCCAGTGCCAGTGCAGGTATTGGTGGTGATATGGAAAGCAACACAGAAATGGCAGAAGGATTTGCCGGAGGCAATGAAGAGTCCATGGCAATGGATACCGGTGCTGCAGACAGCAGTGACTATTCTTCTACAAATATTCAGGAAACCGGAGTGGATGAAGGAGATGTGGTAAAAACTGACGGGAAGTACCTCTATATTTTAGGAAACGATAATAAACTTCACATTATCAAGGCAGACGGCAGCAAACTGGAGGAATCTGCTACTATTGATTTCAAAGACTTTGCAGAGACTATTGAAGAATTTTATATCAGCAAAGATACTTTAAATGTGATAACTACTACCTCCACAACCACCATGCAAAGCGGATCCACCGCTTCTGACGGAAGTATCGTAGAAGAGGACATCGCCTGGACCGATTCAGCAGATGCAAAAAAAGACATCTATTCCGTTAACCGAAACCTGATTACAAAGTTTTATACCTATGATATATCAGACCGGAGTGCTCCAAAGCTCACCGGAACTACAACCCAGGACGGATATTATCAGACCAGCCGGAAAACAGGCGATTACATCTATCTGTTTTCCGAATACACACCCGTTATAAAAGAAACCAGGGAAGACAGTACGATTATACCCAAGATAAACGGCAAGGATCTTCCGTCCTCCGATATTTATATCCCGGAATTTTTAAATTCTTCAACCTATTTAATCGTAACCGCAATTGACACGAAATCTCCGGATAAAATACTGACCAAAAAGGCAATTGTATCAGCCACCTATCTTTATTATGTAAGCACAGAAAATATATATATCTGTACAAACGACTGGAACGGTTCCACAAATACCACACAGATCATGAAATTCAAATACGAAAACGGCAGTATCACACCCGTAAGCGCTGCACAAGCGAAAGGTTCCCTCAATGATTCGTTTTCACTGAATGAGCACAATGGTTATCTGCGTATTGTGACAACCTCCTACAGCGAGAATACCGGAAACGTTAATAACCTGTATATTTTTGACAAATCCCTGAACCCCTGCGGCAAATTAGAGAATCTGGCTCCCGGAGAAACCATACAGTCCGCACGTTTTATGGGTGATACCGGATACTTCGTCACCTTCAGGCAGATGGATCCCCTATTTTCCGTAGATCTCTCGGATCCGGAAAATCCGAAACTCCTGGGTGAACTGAAAATAACAGGATTCTCTTCCTACCTGCATTTCTATGGAAAAGATAAACTCCTGGGGATAGGATACGAAGTTGATCCAGACAGCGGAACTTATAAAGGAATGAAACTCTCCATGTTTGATCTTTCGGATCCCGCCAATGTGAAAGAAGTACACAAATATATTATACAGGATGCCGATGAATCCCAGGGTCTGGTTAATTACAAAGCAATTATGATCAATCCCGATAAAAATCTGTTTGGTTTTCACTGTCGTACCGACATTGACAATTACATGGTATTTTCATACGATCCTGAAAAAGGTTTCCAGAATCAACTGGTATATTCCTTCAAAGGCACCGAAGATTACAGTCTTACCATCAACAATATACGGGGCTTATATATCAATGATACCTTTTATCTGTCATACGGCAAGGACACCCAAAATAATATCTTAAGCTTTGATATGAAGAACAGCTTTAGCCAGCTTGGGTCCTTCCAGACAAAATAAGAAAGTCCCTGCTTTCATCCCGGAAGCAGGGGCTTTCATCCCGGAAGCAGGGGCTTTCATTCACTTCTTGTAATTTATCCTTTTACACCACTGCTGGTTATTCCCTGAACAAAATACTTTTGGAAGGGAAGGAATAAAAATAACGGTATCAGTGCCGAGATCATGGAACCAGCATACAGGCATGACCACAGGGTAGAACGTTCCTGTTGAAAGGAAGATAATGAAATCTGTATCGTCCGTATTTCTCTGGTTCTGGCAATCAGGAGCGGCCACAGGTAGGAATTCCACTGATCCATAAATATCATCAGCCCTGCGGTTATAAATACCGGTACGGAAAGCGGTATAATAATTTTGCAGAAGATGGCTGGCAGCGCTGCGCCATCCACTCTTGCCGCTTCTACCAGGCTTGCCGGTATTTCCTTAAAGAATTGCACAAACAGAAACAGGACCAGACCGCTGGCAATGCCGGGCAGAATAATACCCATCCTGCTGTTTACCAGTCCCAGTTTGTCCGCTATGGAATATAGGGGCAGGGCAATTGCCTCAAACGGTATCATAAAGGAAAGCAGGATGATCCCAAATAAGACTTTCTTAAACCGGAAGTCAAACGCGGCAAAGGCAAACGCCGCAATACTGTTTACAATACATCCTAAAAATATGGATACCACCGTTACAAACAGTGTGTTTATGATAGGCTGCAGAAAGTTAAAGTCCGTAAAAATCTTCACATAAGCCTCTACCGTAAAGTTAACCGGAATCAGCGTATGGACAGAAAACGGCAGCGCATATTTATAAAGCTCATTATCATTTCGAAAAGAAGCGGATATCCCCCACAGCAGCGGAAACAGCGTCACCAGTACCACACAGGCGAGTCCCAGGTAGATTGCCGCATTTTTTATGATCTTTTTTTGTCTTCTGCTCATGCTGTCTTCCTCCTATTCTTCCTGCCTCCCTTTGCATCATCGTCCCGGTCTGATAAAATAAAGGACTGCAGACAGCAGATCAGTACAATGATAAGCAGAAGTACCGTTACAATTGCCGACGACCTGGGGCGGTCGATAAACTTAAATGCAGATTTATATGCCTCAAACATCAGCACGTTTGTGCTGTTCTCCGGACCACCGTTTGTAATCATCTGCATGGGTACAAACAGGAGTACATTTGCAGTAGTGTTTGCAATAAACACAAATAATAATACACGCTTAATCAGGGGAAGCGTGATCCTGGTCGTTGTCTTGACCCATCCGGCGCCGTCAATCCTGGCGGACTCGTAGATGGAGGTGTCGATATTCTTAAGCCCTGCCAGGATAAACATCATCCAGTAGCCCACGCCTTTCCAGGTAGCTATAATCACAATACACCAAAGTGCCTGGCTTTTGCTGATCAGGAATCCCTGAGCCGGGATTCCTAATATACTCAATAAGCTGTTGATAATACCGTTATTCGGATTAAACATCATATTCCATAAAATAGTGGCTACCGTCAGGGATATGGTTACCGGCAGATAGAAGATTGTACGAAAAATCCCAATTCCCTTAATGGTGGAATTTGCCAGCAGAGCGATGAGAAATGCCAGCAGCACCTGGAGCGGAATCATTATAATGTTAATCTTAATCGTAACCCACAAGGCATTCCAGAATACCGGATCCTTAAACAGTGCCAGATACGTATGCAAGGTAAATTTTGAATCAATGATAATTCCCTCCAGCAGCGTACTTATAATCGGGGATATTTTAAATATCAGGATAAGTACAAATGCAGGCAATATCATAAGGTAAGGAATAAACCAGTATTTTTTAGTCAGATTAAACACGCTATCACCTCTGGTCCTTCTATTTTTGGTATTTTTCCATCGCTGTATTGATTTGGGACACTGCATTATCAAGAGCTGTCTTCACCTCGGTACCGTTGCGTATATCTTCCCAGGTATTGGTGATAACAGTATCGTACTCGGTGTATCCCGGGGTAAGTGCCCTTGGAACAGCTGTATTTGCTGCTTCATATGCCGCTATTTTCATAATACCATCGGCATTCTCATCATTCAGAATTGCATCTACCGCCGCCTTCGTGGAAGGAACATCATGGTTGATATCCAGCCACATGTCATTTCCTTCACCGATTGAAAGCCATTTGATAAAATAGGCAGCCAGATCCTTGTTCTGAGAATTTGCCGGAATTCCAAAATGCCAGCTTCCTGTTGAAGTACCCACCTGGTCTTCATGCCCTTCAAAAGCAGGGACCGGACAATATCCATAATCTTGGAAATCCTTCTGGGCGCAATTTGCCTCTGTCCAGGTTCCTCCAACCATAAATACCACCTTACCTGCAGTAAATGTATCCGTAACTTCATCCGCAGTAATTCCTCTGAGAGAAACGCCTTCATTGTAAAGATTCTGATACCAGGTACATGCCTTTACCCAGCTCTCATCATTAATAACGCCCTCTACTCCATATCCGTCATCTCCGATATTTTTTCCGCCCAGGCTGTTCGCCAGGGGATTCATCTGGTAGGTTCTGCTCACCTGCTGGAACATCAGCCCTGCAATACCATTATTTCCATCCGGATCAACTGCTGCAAGAGTATCTTTTGCCATTTTTTCTACCTGTTCCCAGGTCAGCCGTTTTTCCGTGTCCGATTCCGGCATTTCAATTCCCGCCTGTTGAAGCAGCGCCTTGTTGTACCAGAGAAGCTGGGAAGATGTGTTCATAGCCGGCGCATAGAATTTTCCGTCCCAGGTACCTGCCGTTACTGCTGAGTCTATAAACTGTCCTTTCTCTTCCTCTGTGAAATATTCATCCATAGGTGCCAGATAACCCCTGTCGGCATAACCCGCAACCATAGGTACATCTACACTCAACACGTCATAATCAGAGGAACCCGATCCCACTTTTACCTCTATAACTTCAAATAAATCATTAAATGAATACCACTCTGTCTTAACCGTTGCCCCTGTCTCTTCCTGGAACTTTTCAATGAGGGGTTTTGTCTGGCCCTCCCATGCGTTGTCACCCACACCCTGAGACACCCAGGTGATTGTCTGTCCTTCAAACGGCTTTTCCGCAGTCTCTAACTTTGCATCTTCTGTATCGGAAGTCCCGGACTTTTCTTTGCCGTCCTGAGATTCACCGGAGTTCTCGCTGCCATTCCTGGATTCTTCTGCTTTGTCCCCGCTGCTCTGGGATTCACCGGAATTCTCCGCGCCCGCACTTGCGGTATCCTGAGTTTCTGAAGCCTGTGTCTCCTTCTCCTGCCCTGCACCGGAACATCCGGCTAATGCAGATGCTGTCATTGTTACCGTTAATAAGATTGCCGCCACTCTTTTTTTCATATTCGTTTCCTCCTTGATCTGCCTGTAATCCTGTTACGTTATTTTGTCAGTTTGTAAAATAAATCTTCCAAAAGCCGGTCTCTGTTGATCCCATAGACATACTTAATGAGATGTCTCGTCCGGTCGAATGCATACCGGTCATCATACTCGGGAACCGGACTGTGTTCGTAGCGGTCCAGCATAAAGGACTCATCCAGCAGCCACGCCACTGCCGCCACATCCCAGATTGCCCTGCTCCAGCAGGTACTTTCTTCATACCGCTTCGCCTCTGCGGATGTGACATCCACCAGATAATCACATAGCTTGTTTTTGCCTGACAGCCAGTATTGCAGCTCCGGTCCTGTAGTGGCAAAATGGGATACCACTCCCATGCATGGCAGCTGTACCAGGGGGACTCCGGAATCAAATACCACCCTCGCTGCTGCAACATCCTGGTACAAATTAAACTCCCTGTTGTCATGCCAGTCATAGGCATTTCCTCCCAGCCAGACCACTACAACCCTGTTAATAATTTCCGGCTCTAATATAATTGCAGAAGCAATGTTTGTAATTGCACCAATGGCAATAATATAAAGAGGGTCTTCCTCTTTCCGTTCCATTGCTCTTTTGATCAGATCATCTGCCGCCGCCGATTCTGCCGGCTGAGATTCATCCGGCAGGTATTTTACCGCTCCCTTATAAACGTTTTCCTTTAAATCTTGCCGTTCCATAAGGTCCAGTACATTCAGAATCTCCTGATAACTTTTTTCCATTCCATCGCCGGGTCCCTTTGACTTTTCATTGTGAAAAGGTGCTGCATAGATTGCCTTCAGCCTTAGTTTTTCCTCCGACTTAATCAAATAAGCAAGTGCATACTGGTCATCAATCTCATTAAATGTGTCCGTGTCAATCACAACATCCACCGGACCTGCGGGCCGTTCTAATTTTCTGATTAATTCCTGGTCTGTCATACCAACTACCTCCCGATTAAAATAAATAATTTTGTACGTCTCCATGCTGCTCCTGCAATTTTATTCTGCCGGGTCAGCTGCTTGTTTCTCTTTCGTATATAAAATAGATTTAATATACAATCGCAGTTCTACACTTTGCACAATAGTTATGACCTGCAATAACAATTAGTTTCCTTTAGCTCCTCCTTTCCAGAATTATAACTGTAAGTTTAGGAAAATAATTTTCTTAAATCAATTTCTTGATGTTATCTTATCACGTTTTCATTTTATGTCAATACCATTTATCATACTTTGTTAGATATAACTATTTCAGAAAACTATTTTTTGTGCTTTTTACACAATTTTTCACCAAAAGTAATTGACAAATAATACTTCGTATATGATAATAGACTTATTGCAAATGCACCCTATTAACTTTTTTTAAACCTGGAGTAATAGTAAAATGACAATAAAAGAAATTGCCGGTTTGGCCGGCGTATCCATTTCCACTGTTTCAAAGATCGTTAACAGCAAAGATGAGAATATCAATGCCGAGACCAGAAACCGTGTATTAAAAATCGTAAAAGAATATCATTATTCCCCTTATGCTTCGGCTAAAACCGCTTCCACTGCCAAGACCTTTGTCCTGGGGGTATTGTTAAAATCCGCCTCCAATTCCCGGCTCCTGCTGGATGGCATCCTGTCCGCCGCCCGGGAAAACGGCTATCATATTCTGATCTGCGACAGCTGTAACAGTGCGGAAGAAGAATTAAAAAATATAACCGCACTCTGCAAGTACAAAGTGGATGGCGTTATCTGGGATCCGGTTAACAGCCAGAGTCTTCAATATGAGCATCATTTTGCAAAGCTGGACATTGTTTCTGTCATCTATGGTTCCTCTCTCCCCGACAGCAGCTATTATATCGACTTTTCTGCTCTGGGCTATAAAGCCGCCCGGATTTTAACTTCATATAAGCATCGTAAAATAGCCTGTCTTCTCTCCCCCGGCTCCCGGCGGTCCCAGCTTATTCTGGAGGGATTTAAAAAATGCCTGTATGACAATCAGATTCCATTTGCCGCCGGCATGATTATTTCCGCTGATTCTGACAGCTGGTATTCTGATATTGCAGCCAGGAAATACACCGCCATTTTGTGTGGGGATTTTACTTCCTGCCTGTCTCTCTACGAGCAGCTCTACAATGTCCATTACCGGATTCCTTATGATATTTCTCTCATCGCTTTAAAGGATGATGTGCCGGAGGATCTGCACTATCCCCCCATCTCCGGCATTCAGGTTCCTTACTATGAACTGGGGCGCTATATCTGCCAAGATCTGATCGGCAGATGCGAAAAACGAGAGCTTTCCGTTTCGGACATATACCGGGAATGTACCTTAGACCACACCGCCAGTCTGGATATCCCCTATGGGATCCGCTCTAAAAAAATTGTTGTGGTAGGCGGTATCAATATTGATATAACATTAAATGTGGATGAACTTCCCCATTCCGGAAAAGCAGTCAGTACCAGCCGCTCCACTACTTTTCCCGGCGGCAAAGGCGTAAATCAGGCAATCGGAGCTGCCCGTCTGGGACATGCGGTCTCCCTGATCGGCAAAGTAGGGAATGACTATGATTCCGCTCTTATTTACAGTGCAATGAAGGAAAATGAAGTGGATATCCAGGGTATCGGAAGAGATCTCTGTGCCAGTACGGGTAAAGCCTATATTCATGTACAAAATGACGGTGAGAGTACGATTTCTATCCTGACCGGAGCAAATCAGCATGTGGGACCGCAGGATATCACAGACAATGAGCGCCTGTTTGAAAATGCCGGTTATTGTCTGCTTCCCACCGAAATACCGGATGCAGCCATTGAAATTGCAGCACAAACCGCTAAAAAATACGGTGCCGTTACAATTCTGAAACCCACTCTGCTGGAACAGATACCAGATTCCATTCTCAAAAATATCGATATTTTTATTCCAAACCGGTTGGAAATGGCCGCCTTGTGTCCGGGCATCAGCACCCTTTCCCAACAGGCTGATTCCTTTATCCGCAAGGGCGTTCATACTGTGATTATCACACTGGGGCACCGGGGATGCTACGTAAAATCACCGGATTGTGAACATTACTATCCGGCAGTTGGTTTTGTATCCGTTGACAACACCGGCGCCGCAGATGCCTTTATAGCGGCTCTCGCCTCCTACCTCCTGTACGGATACCAACTGAACGAAGCAGTGCAGATTGCCGGTTATGCCGCTGGGTTCTGCATATCCAGACAGGGGGTTGTACCTGCTCTGATTGACCGGAATTCGCTGGAAGCCTATATTAAAAAGGTGGAACCTGATCTGATACATTAATTCATCTGCAAGTTAGAATTCTTTTTATTTTCTTCTTGACAACTATCTTTGTCATTGCTATACTGTCTTTGACAAGGATATTTGTCATTCTGACTTAATTTCTTGTCATTCCATGGATGATTAATATGTTAACAGAAAGGGGATGATCATATGCCCTTATACAATCGCTTGAAAGAATACCGCGCCAGACTTGGCATCAACCAGCAGCAGCTGGGAAGCCTGGTAGGCGCATCCAGACAGACCATCAGCTTGATTGAACGGGGCGATTATTCCCCCTCAGTAACTTTAGCACTTAAAATAGCCAAAGTCTGCGGGGTCGGTGTTGAAGAAATATTTATTTATGAGGAAGGAGAAGATGATGAAGAATAAGAGAAAGATTGTCTTAATCCGATTTATTCTTGTCGTTTTTCTGTCAGGTGTATTCGGTGGGATTGCAGGCTATCTTTTTGCCTCCTCAGAAGCCAATCTGACTATTGTCGGGAATACGGTATCCGACATCTTAATCCACTACTCCATATATATGAGTGTTGTATTTGATGCCGCAGCCCTTTTAATCGCTTATGTATTATACCGCATTTCCAAAAAAGAATTCCGGCTTTGGGACCAGGAGGATTCCGACTACATTACAAGAACGGAACAGAAGCTTTCCATCTCTCTGATGGCAAGTGAAATCGGTCCTATACTGGCGATGATTTCTTTTTGTATCGGAATTTTAGACCTTCATAAAAACGGTAACACCGCCAAACTGATCTGCATGCTGGCATTTATCACATTGTCCCTTTCACTGGCGTTTCTGCAGAGGAAAATTATCAGTCTGGATCAGGAAATCAACCCGGAAAAGAAAGGGGATCCTCTGGATTTTAACTTCCAGAAGCAATGGCTGAAAAGCTGTGATGAACAGGAAAAGCAGGTAGCTTATAAGTCAGCATACAAAGCATTCCGCGTTTCCCAGATCTTTTATGTGGTCATTTTAATTTTGTTAATCCTGGTGGGACCGTTTTTTGAAATTGGCGTCAGTCCATTTTTAATTGTCGGATCAATCTGGTTATTGCAGGTTCTGGTCTATTCCATAACCTCATTAAAACTATCCAAACCAAAAAATCATTAGCAACAGAAAGGACATATTATGGTAGAAATCAAAAATCTTTCTAAAATCTATCACCTGAACAAAAAACAGCAGAAAGAGCAAAAAGCAAAGAATACGAAAAAAATTGCAGTTTCCAATCTTAATCTGGAAGCACACGAAGGAGAGATCTTCGGCCTGCTTGGAACAAACGGGGCCGGTAAAACAACTACCCTTCGTTGTATGGCTACTCTTCTGAAGCCTACCAGCGGAAGCATATCTGTCTGTGGGTACGATACCGTCAAGGATTCAGCCAAGGTTCGAGAAAACATTGGATTTTTAACCAATGAAATTAAACTGGATCCTCAGTTTTCTCCGAAATATCTCATGGGATTTTTCGGAAAACTCCATGGCCTCTCTGAAGAAACCATTAACCAGCGTCGGGATGAGCTTTTTAAACATTTTGGAATTAAGGAATTTGAGGACAAAAAAATAGAAGAGCTGTCCACCGGAATGAAGCAGAAAGCCGCCATTGCGGTAAGCTTAATCCACGACCCTCAGGTTATTATATTTGATGAACCTACCACGGGTCTGGACATCATTACGGCACGTGCAGTTACGGATTATCTGCAGAAGCTGAAAGCTGAAGGAAAGTTAATTATCATGTCTACCCATATCATGTCAGAAGCAGAAAAGCTCTGTGACCGTATTGCTATTATTATTGACGGGGAATTAAAAATAGAGGGTACACTGGAAGATATATTAGACCGGACAGAATGCGATGATCTGGAGGATGCTTTCTTTAAACTGTACCAGACTTACGGAAAGGTGGTATAACCATGAACGGAACAAAAGCAATTTACTGCAAAGAATTAAAACGTGTATTTAAAGATTCAAAAATGATATTTTCGCTCTTTATCCTTCCGGTGGTTCTTATGGTTGGAATATACAGTCTGATGGGTTATCTGGGCAACAAAGAATCCCAGAACACCAAAGAACATATACCCATCGTTTCTGTTCAGAATGCGCCTGAGGATTTGAATGAACATATGGAAGATTTCTTCGGAAAAGCTAATGTTACCTATGTGCAGCCAGATGAGTCTTTAGATGGAGCAAAAGATGGCATTTATAACGGTAAAGTGGATCTTCTGGTTGTCTTCCCTGTGGATTTCAGCCAACAGATTGCAGACTACAAAGACGGGGATCCGATTCCTGACATCCAGACATTCTACAACCCGTCGGAAAATTACTCTCAGCATGCCCACGATTCATTTATGACATCTCTGAACGGCTATCAAAAAGCATTATTAGCTGACCGTCTGGGCAACCTGGATGTACTGACCGTATTTACCATTGACAATACCAATCAAAATTCCATTATTCAGGATGACGCCAAAGCTTCCGGACAGTTCCTTGCCATGCTGCTGCCATACCTGGTAACCATCCTTTTATTTGCAGGAACCATGTCTCTGGGTACGGACTCTATTACCGGAGAGAAAGAACGTGGTACTCTGGCAAGCATGCTGGTAACGCCAATCAGCCGATTTGATATTGCTCTTGGCAAACTGCTGGCACTGATGACACTGTCCATTATGTCTGCTTCCGTATATATTATCGCTTTAACGGTTTCACTTCCCAAATCAATGGCTTCAATGGGTGCAGATAATATGACCGTTACCTTTACCCCAGGACAAATTATTATGATGGCAGCAATTATTATCGCTCTTGCATTTTTATATGTGGCACTGGTGGGAATTGTATCGGTATTCGCCCGTACTGTAAAAGAAGCTGCATCTTATGTAACTCCTTTATACATTATTGTTATTGTTGCAGGAATGTTTACCATGATTGCCCCTTCTTCAGGACATTCGACTTACGAATACCTGATCCCTATCTATAACTGCAGCATTGCACTTGGCGAAATCTTCACCAGAGAATTAACGGTACTTCATTTTGCCATGACCCTTGGCATAACCGTTCTGGTAGGCGGTGCCATAACTGCAATTATTGCAAAAGCATTCAGCAGTGAACGAATTATGTTTAATGCTTAAAACGAAAGAAAAACCAGCGGGAAGGTTATGTTCCCCGCTGGTTTTTCTTTATATTCCTTTTATCAGTTTATCACATCAACTGTTTATCTTATATTTTGTAATGTCATGGCAGCAAAGCAGGACTGCTTCTTTGCCCTTCCAGTTGATCAGTGACGCATCCGCACTGGACCAGACATTCAGAACCGGATTATAGAATTCTTTGGTGCAGTTTTTTACAGCGGCACTCAGATCTTTAACAGGGCAGTTATCGCAAGGTTCCTCACGGTTGAAGAATTTCCGGTGACAGCACATGCCTTCTTTTACATCCGGAACCAGGGATTTTGTCTTTTGATTGATATAATACATCTCGTAAGAATCTTTACCAATTACATAAATCCAGGCATTTTGATTATCCAGTATATTCTGCATCCCTTCCAGGGTCTGTACCACTCTGTCCTGGGCACGTTTCTTTAACAGGAAAGTGCTTAATATTTCACTGGTAAAGATCAGTGTTGTGATCTGCTCCTGGGTCCAGAACCGGTTCATCCTGCATTCATCAAAACCCACATATCCTTTAAATTCACCGTTATCCGTTATGGCACACTGTAGCATGGACTTAATTCCCTGGGGCTCCAGGATATCTTTTTGCTTCTTCGGCAGTTCCAGAATATCTCTACAATAGAAGATCCCATCTTCATTGAAATTTGCTACATAGTTTCCACCCAGATCAGCCTCATAAGATACATGCTTCAGGTTATCGATTTCTTCCTTAACATCTGCATTGCACCATTCAAATGTATTGCTGCAGTAGCGGTCATCCTCGGTATTTTCAAAGATATATGCCCGGCTCACATTAAACTGGCGTCCAACGATTTCCAGAATTGCGCTGACCGCAGCTTCCACATCAATGGATTTATAGAGGATCTTAAATATGTACTCAACCAGCTTTGTATTCAGGGTATTCCCCAGTCCTTCATTGGAGTCAATCTTCTCATTGACTGCTGTTGGCATGGGAACCGGTATTCCCATAAATCTTGCGCAGTTAGAATGATCATAATGCACGTATTGGTTCTTACCCTGCTTTTTAGCCTGATACAGGGCACAATCTGCCTTCTTGTATAATTCCTGGAACTGCTCTCCGTCATCCGGGAACAGGGATATTCCTATGCTGCAGGAAATGGGCTTGTCCCAGCTCTCCTGCATGGGCATATTACGAAATGCCTCTACCACCTGTCTTGCTTTTTGAAATACCAGGTCTTCCCCCGGAACATCTTTGATAAAAGCAATGAACTCATCTCCGCCTATCCGTCCTACGATATCCGTTTCACGGAACAGTTTTCGGACATCTGAGGTGATTTGCATAAGAAATGCATCTCCAAATAAATGCCCCATGGTATCATTTACAATTTTAAAATCATCAATATCAATGATCATTAGTGCGGACTGTTTTCCCATGCTGCCTCGCTGCAGAAAGTTCTCAATCAGAGCATGTGCCGTTCCCTTATTGTAGAGTTTCGTCAGCGGGTCTTTCTCTGCCTTTTCCAAAAGCTGCTGGGAACTGCGTTTCTCATTGTCGATGTCAATGATAACCCCCACAGCCTTAATCGGAATGCCCTCTTTATTATACTGGGGGGTAAGGCGGAATCTGCACCAGATGTACTCATCCTCCGTCTTTTTTACCCGGGCTTCTATCTCACGGTAGCCCTGCCCGTTTTTTATCTGCTCAAATACATTTCGAAAATCAGGCAGATCTTCCTGGAATATATGAGAGTTATACGTTAACGAGGCAAAGAATTTCTCTCTGATGGGTTCATAATGGAACTTCTTCTCCCAGTTCGCAGAAAAGTTAAGACTGTCCTTCTCAATATCCCATTCAAAAACAATATCGTTCGTCTGATCCATGATAATCTGATGGCGTTCCAGACTCATTGCCAGTTCTTCCTGTGCCAATTTTCCTTTTGTAACATCCACCAGCACACAATAAAAGATACCGCACCCAGCGCCGGAAGAAATTAATCTGCCTTTATCCAGAATCCAGGCAACACCGCCGTCCTTTTTTCGGATGCGGTATTCAATCTCTTTGGTGTCGCTGTGGGCAAGCTGCTCCTTCACTTCCTGCAGAGAGGATGCACGGTCCCTCTCATCAATCATTTGCCAGAAGCTGTTTGCAAATTTTTCCTCAATTTCTTTTTTTGTATAGCCGAACATCTTTAAAAAGGAATCGCTCATTTGCGTCAGGGTTAGCTGTTCATCAAATTTACAGCAGAAGATTGCTCCCGGAACATTATTGGTCAAACTCTGTAGTTCCTGATTCCTGGCTACTATATCAGCTACCGGTGTACCTCGTTTTCCATTATCCATGCTAAAAAGCCCCTCTGTTATATAATTACAAAATGCAACAACGATCTTCATTTATTATTTCTATTATAACAGACAATGCCTTGGATACAATAGTAAATTAAATTATTTTCACACCCTATCCCAATGCCACATCTAAAATCATCATGATCAAAAAGCCAGCCATCACACCCATTGTACCTACATTGGAATGCTCTCCCAGATGTGCTTCCGGTATTAGCTCTTCCACCACTACATAGATCATGGCACCTGCCGCAAAGGAAAGCAGCCATGGCATATAAGGCTCTATGTTTCTCGCTACCAGGACCGTTAAAACACCAAAAATCGGCTCTACAATACCTGACATACTTCCATATAAAAATGCTTTACCTGTGCTGACACCTTCCTGCTTCAGCGGAAGTGATATAGCCGCACCTTCCGGAAAGTTCTGTATACCAATACCGATTGCCAGTGCAAATGCTCCGGCATATAAAGCCGGATCCCCTCCATGCTGTGCTGCCAGGGCAAAAGACAGACCCACCGCCATTCCTTCGGGGATATTGTGAAGGGTTACTGCAAAAACCAGCAAAGTTGTTCTTTTCCAGGAAGCCGATACACCCTCCTGCTCTTTACTTCCCGGATGAAGATGGGGAAGCAGCGAATCCAGAAGCAAAAGAAATGCGCCGCCAAGTAAAAAACCTCCCGCTGCCGGAAGCCATGCGATCTGCCCCTGTGCTTGTGCCTCATCAATTGCCGGTATCAGCAACGACCAAACAGATGCTGCAATCATAACTCCTGCTGCAAATCCCAGAAAAATACGCTGAATTCCATCATTTACTTTTCCCCTGAAAAAGAATACCATTGCTGCTCCAAGGGTCGTCATTAAAAATGTAAAACCGGTTCCTCCTGCTGCCCAAATTACTGAATTCATTGAATACACCTCTTTTCCTTTTCTCCAGAGTGTGTTGTAAAATTACTTTCTGACCGCTGTGTGTCACAGTTTGTGGGAGATTGGTTCCGGATGAAGGGTGCACAGCCTGGGCTATGTAACCTGCATTCGAAGCAAAAATGCCGCAAAGCGGGACGTGCAAATGGCGGAAATAATTTTAAAACACACGCTAAGCCATGTTGTATTATTATTACCCGTTCTTAATCTATAAACCGGATATTCTCTATTATAATACATTTTTGCAAAAATAGTTTCCTAATTTTTATCAAAAAAAATACAACCTGAAGATTCCCTACCCAATTA